>Ga0302235_10000022_pt1 | contig 161973 bp, 154 predicted proteins | sample II_Palsa_N3_3_FD_193577 | JGI IMG/M metagenome (GOLD analysis project Ga0302235, IMG submission 193577) | Peat permafrost microbial communities from Stordalen Mire near Abisko, Sweden - II_Palsa_N3_3 | ecosystem: Environmental > Terrestrial > Soil > Palsa > Peat permafrost | place: Sweden...
CCGATCTCAAGCGAAAGCTCATGCGCTACATCCGCAAATACAACGAGCAACCCAAGCCAGTGAAGTGGAAGTACTTCGACCCCACACGTCGAATTACTCCCGATTCAATCGTTACAGGCCACTAGTGAGTAGGGAGCAAATGCTGGGCGGGGCTGCTCGCAGACTTTGCCAAGGCTCTACTATGGCCGTCTGTACAGGACCCGCGCACCATGGCCCAAGCCGCCAAACCCTCCAGCCTGCTGCACTGGCGCGATCGTGCCGGTGTGCTGCCGCCGCTGCTAGCCGAGGCGCTGCAGGCGTGCATGTTGCACGCCGTGCCTGAGGCCGAGTGCTGCGACGTGCTGGACTTGCTGGGCATGCTGGGCTGCGATGCGCAGACCCAGGCCGCAGCGTTGTGGTTCGAGTTGGCGCGAGTCGATCCAACGTTGTGGACCGCGAAGGGTTCGCAGCTTCCGGCGGAGTTGCAGCGACTGGTCGGCGGTCAGCAGGCGGCCGAGCAGGTGTGGGCGTTGCATGCGCAGCGGGCGCCGGAGGGTGCTGCGGAAGGTCTGCGCCGGCTGCTGCTGGCGATCGTGCGCGATCTGCGCGTGGTGTTCGTGTTGCTCGCGCGGCAGCTCGCGCGGATGCGCGCAGCAGCAACGCTGCCGCCCGAGCAGAGCGCCGCGCTGGCGCGACTGACCCGCGACATCCATGCGCCGCTGGCGAACCGGCTGGGCATCTGGCAGCTGAAATGGGAGCTGGAGGATCTGGCATTCCGCTTCCTGCAGCCGGACGTCTACAAGCGGATCGCCAAGCTTTTGGACGAACGGCGCACCGATCGCGAAGGGTTCATCCGCGATGCGCTGACCGAGTTGCAGCAGGCGTTGGCTGCCGCCGGCATCCAGGCGGAACTTGCCGGGCGGCCCAAGCACATCTATTCGATCTGGAAGAAGATGCAGCGCAAGGAGCTGGATTTTTCCGATCTGTACGACATCCGCGCGGTGCGCGTGCTGGTCGACAACGTGACGGATTGCTACGCCGCGCTCGGCGTGGTGCATGGGCGCTGGCCGCATCTGCCGGGTGAGTTCGACGACTACATCGCACGACCCAAGGCGAACGGTTACCGCTCGCTGCACACCGCCGTGCTCGGGCCGGCCGGACGGACGCTGGAAGTGCAGATACGCACTCACGAGATGCATCGTGCGAACGAGTTGGGCGTGGCTGCGCACTGGCGCTACAAGGAAGGCGGCAGCGGCGACGCGGAGTTCGAGGCGAAGATCGCCTGGATGCGCAAACTGCTGGAACCGCGCGGCGAGGATGACAACGCGCTGGCCGCCGACCTGCAAACCGAGCTGCTGGAAGACCGCGTCTACCTGCTTACTCCCAAGGGCGAGGTGTTCGATCTGGCGCGCGGCGCGACCGTGCTGGATTTCGCCTACATGGTGCATACCGAAGTCGGTCATCGCTGTCGGGGTGCCAAGGTCAACGGCCGCATCGTACCGCTGACCTTCCAGCCACAGAGTGGCGATCGGGTGGAGATCCTCACCACCAAGGTGGCCGATCCCAGCCGCGACTGGCTGTCGCCACATCACGGCTATCTGCACACCGCGCGGGCACGCGACAAGGTGCGTGCATGGTTCCGGCGGATCGCGCATGACGCGAATCTGGCGGTTGGTCGCGGCATGTTCGAGCGTGAGCTCAAGCGATTGGCCTTGTCGACAGCGGAGGTAGCGAAGCTGCCGGCGCACTTCCATCTGAAGAACCAGGATGACTTGCTGGTAGCGCTGGCGCTGGGTGAAATCACCCCTGGCCAGATCGCCCGCGTGCTGCAGGAGGCGCAGGTGCCGGAGGTCAATCGAGCTGAAGTCATCCAGTCCGGGCCGCCGGTGGCCGCGCGGCCAGCCACGCTCGATCACGATGCGCTGAGCATCGAAGGCATCGGCAACCTGCTGACCACGCTGGCGCGTTGCTGTCAGCCGTTGCCCGGCGATCATGTACGCGGCTTCATCACCCGTGGGCGCGGCGTATCGGTACACCGTGCCGATTGCGTCAGCCTGGCGCGGCTGGCGCGGCGCGATCCTGACCGGGTGATCGAGGTGACGTGGGGCAGTGCCGCCAGCCAGGCGTATGAGGTCGACGTCGAAATCCGCGGTTACGACCGCAAAGGCCTGCAGAAGGACGTCACCAGCGTCATCAGCAACGCCGCCACCCACATCATCGCCTCGTCCAGCCGCATGTTCGCGCGCACCGGTGAGGTGGAGATGCGCTTCACCCTGCGCGTGCGTGATTTCGAGCAATTGTCGACCCTGCTCGGCAAACTGCACGCGTTGCCGAACGTGGTCGAGGCGCGACGCGTCGGTATCGGCTGAACCGCTCACGGCAAAACTACTGCCGTTTCAGCCACTTCACGCTGCATGCGAGCCAACCTGAACGGACGTCTTTGGGGTGCAAAGCGCGCCGCCAGCCCGATGCTAAGCTGCGTCAGTTGCTTTCACAGACATGGATTATGAGCGGACGCAGAGATCAGCACGAAGCGGATTCACACGGTCGCACCGAGCCCACCCTGGGTGATCTCGATCATCTGGATGAGCCGCGCGCGCGGTCAGACGACGGTTTGCCGCAGGTGACCGTCGAAGCGCGCCAACCACGCGGCGCGGCAGCGGTGCCGAGGTCGCGTGGTAGCCGGCGTGGCTGGTTGATTCCGTTTTTGCTGTTGCTGTTGATCGGGCTGATTGCCGTGGTCTGGACCAACCAGAACCGTTTGCGCGGCATGTTGCCGCGTACCGAATTGAACGACGTGCTGGGGCGTGCGCAGCAGGCGTTGCAGGCTGGCCATCTGGATGGCCAGGACGGTACCAGCGCGCGCGAGTTGTTTCAGGCGGCGGTAGCGCTGGAGCCGGACAATGACCGCGCCCACGACGGCTTGCGTCAGGTCGGTCAGGCCGAGCTGGCACAGGCCGATGCCGCGTGGCAGGCGGGGCATCTCGATCAGGCGGCGCAGCAGGCTGCGGTAGCCCGCGAGCTGCTTGGTGGCGGCAGCGACATCGACCGGCTGGATAGCGCCATCAGCAGCAAGCGCGCCGCGCAGGTGCAGACCGTGGATCTGGTCGATCAGGCGCAGCAGGCGCTGGCTGCCGGCAAGCTGGACGGCCCGCAGGGCGCCGGCGCGCTGTACAAGCGGATGCTGCAGGCCGACCCCGGCAACGCGGTGGCGGCGCATGGACTGGACCAGGTGGGCGATGCATTGGCCGCGCAGGCGCACAAGGCGTTCGACGCCAGCGACCGGGCTACGGCAAATGCCAGCATCGAGCAGCTCGCCGCGCTGCAGCCGAATAATGGGTCACTGCCGGCGCTGCGCGCCTTGCAGGCACAGGATCTCAAGCAGGAGAACGGCGCACTGGACGATGCGCTCAAGCAAGGGCTGGACGCCTTGCGCGCGGGCCGCATCAGCGGCGACGGCGACGACACCGCGCTGGCTCATTTCAAGGCCGCGCTCGCACTCGATCCAGACAGTGCGCAGGCGAAGAACGGGCTCGGTCAGGTGGCACAAGCGCTGATCGTGCAGGCGAACGCGGCGATGGATGCCGGCGATCCGACGCAGGCGGCCAAGTTACTTGAGCAGGCGATCGCGCTGGCGCCGCGATCAGCAGATCTGGGCGCCGCGCAGGCTCGCCTGCACGGCATGGCGCAGCAGGCGGCGGCGCCGCCGCAGCCGGGTGACGACGTCGCGCCGGCCGCACCCACCGCGTTGTCGCCGCAGCAAAGCGCGGCGGTGGCTCAGCTGGTGCAACGTGCGCAGGCGGCCACCGCGCACGGCAACATCATGTTGCCGCCCGGCGACAGCGCTTATGACCTCTATCGCAATGCGTTGTCCATCGACAGCAACAACACCGCGGCCCTGCAGGGCCTGCAGGCGTTGCCTGCCCAGGTCCAGCAGCAGTTCAATCAAGCGCTGGCCCACGGCGACCTGGCGCAGGCCACCGAGATGCGGTCCGATCTGTCTGATCTGGCGCCAGGCGACGCTGCGCAGAGCGCGCTGAGCGAGCGGCTGGTCACGGCCTGGCTGGACAAGGCCGAACAGCAGCTGGCGCAAGGCGATCGCCCCGGTGCCAGCCAGTCGCTGGATCAGGCGCGCAAACTGGCGCCGAATCTTCCGCGCCTGCTCGACCTCACTGCGCGCCTGCAGGGCGGACCATGAGAGCCTGTTTATGATCTCCCCGTGGCCCGCGTTGCCGTTGAGTGGCCGCCAGGTGGTGGTGCGTGGCGCAGCGCCTGACTGGCCGTCAGGTCAAGCCGCGCGCTGCCGCATGGCGGCCACTCAGCGACCACCCTTCGGGACGGGTCTGTTTGCGCGCATGCCGGCGTCATCACTCAGTCGTGTACGGACGTACACTCCCGCACTCTCCCTTGGCTTGCGCGCAAACAGATCCCGGCGCGGGCTACGGGGAGATCATAAACAGGCTCTACGCGCAGCATGACGGTCCTGGTGCTTGGCGGAAGCAGTCAGATCGGCCACTTTCTGTTGCCGCGCCTGTCCGCGTGTGGCGAGCCGGTGGTTGCGTTGAGTCGGCACCCACGGCCTGCGCAGACCGGGGTGCAGTGGCTGCAGGGTGAGCTACCCGATGCGGTGCCGGTATTGCCAACGTTGTCGGCAATCATCAGCTTTGGTCCGTTGCTGGCGTTCGCTGATTGGTTGGCGCATGCCGCGCTGGTCGACGCGCCGCGGATCATTGCCACCAGCTCGATGAGTGCCGAAACCAAACGGGATTCCAGCATGCCCGCCGAGCGCGCGATCTCCCGTCAGTTGCGTGAGGGTGAGGCGGCACTGGCAGCGGCGTGTGCCCGCCATGGCTGCGCCTGGACGGTGCTGCGACCGACCCTGATCTACGGTGCCGGGATGGACAAGAGTCTGACGCCGATTGCCCGCCGTGCCATGCGCACGCGGTTGTTTCCGCTGCCGTCCGGTAGCGGCCTGCGCCAGCCAGTGCATGCCGACGATATTGCGCAAGCGGTGCTGGCCGCACTGGAATGTTCCGCGGCTGCCGGGCGGATTCTGCCGATCGGCGGCGGTGAGCGCTTGCCGGCCGGCGAAATGTTTGCGCGGGTGCGCCGCAGTCTGCCGCAGGCCACCTTGCCGCTGCCGCTGCCTGCGTGGCTGTTGCAGCTGGGTCGTTACGCAGTGCCACGGCTGCGCGGCCCGTTGAATCGCCTGGATGTCGACCTGATTGCCGATAACGGCGAATTGCAGCGCTTGCTTGGCATCAGTCCGCGACCGTTCCGGCCTGAGCCGGCGGTATGGAAGTCGCCAGCATAGGAGGACACCCCCGGAGCGAGTCCGGGTGTGCTCCTGCAACCCGGCATAATGCCCGTCTTTTGCCACGGAACGGGCCGCCACGTTCAGATGCCCGCCGGGTAGCAGGCCCTATGATCGACCCACTCAATTGCTGGATTTCCCCACGTTGGACTTCTTGACCCGTATCCGTTCGATCGCACGCGCCTGCTGGCCGTGGCTGCGTATCCCGTTCTGGATTGGCATGGGCGTGCTGTTCGGTTTCGTGTTGCCGTACACGCTGGTGTTGAACAAGCGCGTGCAGGATCGCTTCAACGATCTGGTGTTTGCCGTGCCCACCCGTGTCTATGCGCGACCGCTGCCACTGGCGGCAGGAACGCCGATGACGCCGGCCGCCCTGGAGCTTGAGCTCACCTTTGCCGGCTACAGCGATGATGGCCACGGCCAGGTAGCCGGCAGCTGGGTGAAGCAGGGCACGCGCTACACCATCACCTCACGCGGGTATGCCGGCCCGGATGGCGGCGAGCTGCCCAAGCGTATTCGCGTCACGCTGGGTAACGGAACGGTGCAGACGGTGCAGGATCTGGCCGACGACAAAGCTATCGCGCTGACGCATCTGGATCCCGCGCGCATCGCCACGCTATACGGCGCCAGTCAGGAAGAGCGCCGTTTTGTGCGTCTGGCCGATGTGCCGCCACTGCTGTTGAGCGGTCTGCAGGCGGTCGAGGATCGCGATTTCAAACATCACATCGGTATCGATTTTACGGCGATTGTGCGTGCCGCGTTCGCGAACCTGCGTGCCGGACATACCGTGCAGGGCGGTTCCACGCTGACCCAGCAGCTGGTGCGCAACCTGTTCCTGAGTCGGGACCAGAACTTCACGCGCAAGGTCAACGAAGCGTTGATGTCGATGCTGCTGGAGGCGCACTACAGCAAGGGGCGCATCCTCGAGGCTTACGTCAACGATGTCTTCCTTGGACAACAGGGTGACCAGGCCATCCGCGGTTTTGCGGCGGCGTCGGAGTTCTACTTCGGTCGTCGCATGGAGGACTTGCGGCCGCAGGAGGTCGCGCTGCTGGTCGGCATGGTGAAAGGACCCAGCTATTACGATCCGCGCCGCGCGCCGGATCGCGCGTTGACACGACGCAATCTGGTGCTGCAGGAGTTTGCCGATACCGGCCTGCTTGATGCCGCACAGGCCAGGGCCGCGCAGGCTGCCCCGCTGGACGTCATCAACAACGGCCAGCTGCCGCACGATCGCTTCCCTGCGTTCCTGCAACTGGTGCGTACGCAGATCACTGCCGATTTCGATGAGCAGTCGCTGCGCGATGGCAACCTGTCAATCTTCACCACGCTCGATCCAGCCGCCCAGCTGTATACCGAACAGGCGATCACCACGGCGCTGCAAAGCCTCGGCAAGCGCGGCGATGCGGTGCAGGCGGCAGGGGTGGTGACCGATGCGCAAACCGGCAGCGTGCTGGCGGTGGTGGGTAGCAAGATTCCCGGCGACCAGGGCTTCAATCGCGCGATCGATGCTCGCCGGCCGATCGGCTCACTGGTAAAGCCCTTCGTCTATCTGGTGGCGCTGACCCAGCCGGAGCGCTGGAACCTGTCCAGCCTGCTGGACGACAGCCCGGTCAGCATGCGTCAGCCCGATGGCAGCATGTGGACACCGCATAACGATGACAACCAGAGCCACGGCCAATTGCCGATGGTCGACGCGCTGGCGCATTCGTGGAACCTCGCCACGATTCACCTCGGCCTGGAAGTGGGGCTGCCGCGGATCCAGGCGTTCTTGAAGTCGTTCGGCCTGGACAATGTCAGTCCCAGCCCGTCGCTGCTGATCGGTGCGCTCGATCTGGCACCGCTGCAGGTGGCGCAGCTCTATCAATACCTGGCGGCCGATGGTCACGCGTTGCCGCTGGTCGCAGTGCGCGGCGTGGTCGATGGCAACGGCGTCACCATCAAGCGCTACCAGGTGCAGAGTGGCAACGGCGAATACCAGAACGCGGTGCGACTGGTGACATGGGCCATGCAGCAGGTGGCGCTAACCGGCACCGCCCACGCGATTGGCGATTCGAACCTGAAGTGGTTGCATGCCGCCGGCAAGACCGGTACCAGCAACGACTTGCGCGACAGCTGGTTTGCCGGCTTCACCGGCGAGCATCTGGCGGTGTTCTGGATCGGTCGCGACGACAACAAGCCGACCACCCTGTTCGGTGCCGATGGCGGGTTACGGGCCTGGCGCGAGCTGTTCGCCAAGCTGCCGACGACAGCGCTGCCCACTACCGTGGCAGACGGGCTGGAGATGGCGTGGATCAACCCGACCGACGGCAAGCGCACTGAACCGCAGTGCGAAGGTGCGCGACAGTTCCCGGTCGTTGCCGGCACACTATCGAGCGATACTGAAGGATGCTTCCTGCAGAGCCTGTTCGGCGGCGGCACACCGTCCGCTGCGGCCAGCACGCCTGCTCCTCCCGCCCCCGATACACCGATCCGGAATTGACCATGCTGCACTTATCCAGACGTTTCTCTGCCGTATTGCTGCTGTCTGCGTTTACCCTGCTCAGCGCGTGCAGCCTGTTTGAACCAGCACCGGCGCCGGTCAAACCCACCGTCGTGCCAGATCACGACATGATCGCGGCGATCCGCAACGCGGGTGACCAGGAGAAGTCGGTGATCGATGTCAATCCGCTGCGCGATCCCGGCGTCACCATGCTGCAGGATGCCGCGCAAAGCGACGAACAGGCAGGCCGCTATGCCGACGCCGCAACGAAGCTCGATCAGGCGATAAAACTCAGCCCCGATTCGCCCGACCTGTTGCAGGACCGTGCAGAAGTCGCGGTACAACTGAAGGACTACCCGACCGCCGAAAGGCTGGCCCACCAGTCGTGGTCGATTGGCCCCAAGCTAGGGCCACTGTGCGCACGCAACTGGCAGACCATCGTGGAAATGCGCCTGCAGGCTGGCGATAAACAGGGCGCCGACACCGCTCGTCGTTGGGTGCCGCAATGCCACAAGGCAGGCATCTCAAGATATTGAGCGCGCGCTCGACCGTAGGTTGGGGTGAGCGCAGCGATGCCCAACATCGCCGTTGCAGGGAAGTTTTGTTGGGCATCGCTACGCTCACCCCAACCTACGCAGCTCTACGCGATGCTGCTTCAAAACAGCGGCGGCAGTAGCAACAGGATGCCCACGATGCTGACCGCCCAGATCAGGGTGCGCAGGTAAGGGATGCCGGCCGCGTAGACCGGGACATACACCAGCCGCGCCCAGAAATAGAGTTGCGCTCCCAGCACGGTCATGGCGTCGTGATGTTGCAGCAGGTGGGCGGCGAACACCACGGCGATGAAGAACGGGAAGGTCACGAGAAAATTGGTACTGGCGCGATCCAGCCGGGCGGCAATACCCGTGAGAGGCGGCGTCACATCACGTGGACCCAGTACCCAGGCAAGACCTCGTTGACCGATGGAACAGGTCGCGGCCATCGCGATCTGCAGCAGCCCCAGCACAACACTTCAGATCAGCATGGTCAATTCGGTAGTCATGATGCGTCCCCTGATTCAGTGGTGGCATGGTGAACCGTTCAAATGTCGCGGACCAGTGGATATCCACCAAGTCGGCTTTGCCAATGGGCGATACTGCGCGGATGATCGATTCCAATAACATGCATCCCGATGGCACGCGGCTCGATGACATCGACGCGCTGCTTGGCGCCGACGGCCCGTTTGCCCGCGAACTGCCGAACTTTGCGCCACGCGAGGCGCAGCAGTTGATGGCGCGCGCGGTGCAGCAGGCGATCGCCGGGCGCGAGACGCTGATTGCGGAGGCAGGCACCGGCACCGGCAAGACGTTTGCATACCTGGTGCCGGCGCTGTTGTCGGGCGAGCGGGTGATCATCTCCACCGGCACCAAGACGCTGCAGGATCAGCTGTATTTCCGCGATCTGCCAAAAGTGCGCTCGGTGCTGGATGCGCGTGTAAAAACAGCGCTGCTGAAAGGCCGTGCGAATTACCTGTGTCTATACAGGCTCGACCAGACCGTGCGCGAAGGCGCGACGTTCGAGCGCACGCAGGCTGCGCAGCTGGCGACAATACGCGCGTGGTCGGCACGCACGCGACGCGGTGACCGGATGGAACTGGCCGAGGTGCCGGAGGAGTCGCCACTGTGGCCACGCGTTACTTCCACGCCGGAGAATTGCCTCGGTGTGGAGTGCCCGTTCTTCGATGACTGCCATGTGGTGAAGGCTCGCCGCGAGGCGCAGGAAGCGGACATCGTGGTGGTCAACCATCATCTGCTGTTTGCCGATCTGGCGCTCAAGCAGGAGGGCTTCGGCGAGATCCTGCCGGGCGCATCGGCGTTCATTCTTGACGAGGCGCACCAGATCCCCGAACTGGCCGGACAGTTCTTCTCGCAGAGCGTCAGCGCGCGTCAGCTGACCGAGCTGGCGCAGGACGCGCTGACCGAATGCAGCGGCGTCACCGGCGCCATCGGCTTGTTGCTGGAACCGGTTGAGGCGCTGCAGGATGCCGTGCGGCGGCTGCGCCTGGCGATGGATACGTTGCCGCAACGTGGCGCTTTTCAGCAACTCGAAGAACGCGCTGGCGTGAGCGAAGCGCTGCACGACATGCGCGAACTACTGGCCACTCTGGTGGAGCTGCTCGCCTCGCAGGCAGAACGTTCGCGCGGCTTCACCAACCTGCACGAGCGCGCCGCGACGTTTGCCGATCGGCTGGATCGCATCGTGGAAACTCACCGTCGCGAGCGGCAGGGCAACGTGCGTTGGTACGAACACTACCCGCGCGGCTTTGCGTTGTACGCCACGCCACTGGACCTGGCAGCACCGATGTGCACTTTGCGCGAGCATACGCAGGCGGCGTGGATTCATACGTCCGCTACGCTGTCGGTGGCCGGCGACTTCGGTCACTTTGCCCGTCAGCTTGGCCTGGATGAGCCGCAGACGCTGAGCCTGGAAAGTCCGTTCGACTATGCGCGCCAGGCCCTGTGCTATCTGCCGCCGCCGCTACCTGATCCGAACGCGCGCGATTACACCGAAAAAGTGATCGAGGCCGTGCTGCCTGTGCTGCACGCATCGCGTGGCCGTGCGTTCCTGTTATTCACTTCGCATCGCGCGCTGCGGCGCGCTGCCGAGTTGCTGCAAGACAAGGTGCCGTGGCCGTTGTTCGTGCAGGGCACCGCGCCGCGACCGCGCCTGCTGGAGGAGTTTCGCGCGAGTGGCCACGGTGTGTTGCTCGGCGCGGCAAGTTTCTGGGAAGGCGTCGACGTGGTCGGCGAGATGTTGAGCGTGGTGGTGATCGACAAACTGCCGTTCGCTGCGCCGGACGATCCGGTGCTGATGGCGCGACTGGAAGCGCTGGAACAATCCGGCATCAATCCGTTCATGGGCTGGCAGGTGCCGAACGCGGTGATCGCACTGAAGCAGGGTGCCGGCCGGCTGATACGCGATGTGCACGATCGCGGCGTGCTGGTGCTGTGCGATCCGCGGCTGTCGAGCAAAGGGTATGGACGGCTGTTCCTGGCCAGCCTGCCGCCGATGCCGCGTACGCGCGAGCTGACTGACGTGCAGGCGTTTTTCGATGGCGAGAAGATCGTGTCGGTCGGCAGCCCATAGGGCAGCCTGAGCACGACGCCTTTCACGTCGGGCTGGGTATAGGATAGACAGCGCAATCACAGCTGAAGTCGCTCCTGCGGAGCACCACACACGGTGAGGCAAGCCATGGCCAAGGTAACCGGATTGGGCGGAATCTTCTTCAAGGCACGCGACCCAGTCGCACTCGGCGCGTGGTACGCGAAACATCTGGGCCTGCGTGTCGAGGAATGGGGCGGCGTACGTTTCGATGAAAGCCCAGGCCAGGCCGGCTACACCCTGTGGACACCGTTTGCCGCCGATACCGGCTACTTCGCGCCAAGCGCGCAACCGTACATGATCAACTTCCGCGTCGACGATCTCGGCGCACTGCTGGCGCAATTGCGCGCTGACGGCGTCGACGTGGACGATCGGGTCGATGAAAGCGAATACGGTCGCTTCGGCTGGATCATGGATCCGGAAGGCACCCGCATCGAGCTGTGGCAGCCGCCAGCATGACCATGCGCTCAGCTATCCCACCCGCAACCCAATGATTCCGACACGGGTTGCCGACATGGAGCCTGATCTGACCACCGCTCCCGAATTGCTCGGCGTGCTTGAGCAATTGCGCCAGTGTGAACCGATCTTCCATCGTTCAGAATTCGGTGCCACGCGTGCGGATTTCGAGCGCATGACGGAAACGGACTTTTGGGAAGTCGGCGCGTCCGGTCGTCGTTACAGCAGGCAGTACGTGCTCGATGTGCTCGATTCACGCCGCCACGCATCAGAGGAAGATGCGTGGGAGACCAGTGATTTCCATTGTCGCGAGCTCGCCGCGAATATCTATCTGCTCACCTACACGCTGCTGCAGGGCCAGCGCCGCACCCGGCGTTCGACCATCTGGAGCCGTGCGTCCGGCGACTGGAAAATCGTGTTCCATCAGGGCACCGAAGTGGCGCAGGCCTAAGCGTCAGTCGAGCGCCGCGCCGAAGCGATGCTCCCGCGGCAGGTAGTAATGATTGGGATCCAGTGACACCGCGACGTAGCGCGACCGCCCTACGATTTCATTGCGTGCAAAGAAGCCGAGGAAGCGTGAGTCCTCGCTGTTGTCGCGATTGTCGCCAAGCAGCAGGTAATGGTCGGCGGGTACTTTTACCGGCCCATAGTTGCTGGCCACGCTTGGCCAGTTGGCGGAAAGCCGTACGGCATGGCGCACATCGCCGAGTTGCTCGATCACGTAATGGGCGGGATCCTGCAAGTCGTCATGGATGCCGCTGTAAGTGGCCGGGGCATAGTTCGACGCGTGGCCATTGATGTAGAGCACGTTGTCGCGCATTGCCACTTCATCACCGGGTAGGCCGATCACCCGCTTCACCAGGCGTTCGTGGGCAGCTTGCGAATCGAGCACCACAATATCGCCCCGTTTCGGGTCCGCTAGACGCATCAACGAGATATGCGTCAACGGCAGCCGGATGTCGTAGGCCGCCTTGTCGACAAAAATGCGATCGCCGATCCGTATCGTTGGCTGCATCGAGCCGGTCGGCACCACATTCCAGTCGGCCACGGCGCTGCGGAACACGATCATGCACAGCACGAACGTGATAAACCCTTTGTTGCGTGCCAGAAAGCTGACCACGGTGCGCATGAGAAGCCCCTTTCCTGAAAGATGGAACATATCGGGCTGGCGGTGGAATGGCCGCATGCCTGAAGCAAGGTTGACCCCATCGAATGCATTAAGTTTCGCAGACACGGCCCGCGTTTCAACGGCCACGGACAGCGCAGCGCCATCTTGCGGTCAGCCGCTAGCCCGTCGTCGCCCGCGATGCCGCCGATGCGGCTGTTGTCATCGACATTCCAATCAAGGGAGTGCGGGCAATGAACCACTGGACACAGACCGTGACGGCCAAGGTGCTTGGCGTCGGCTTGCTGGCGCTGCTGATGACGATACCGTTGATGCAGGTAGGCGGACTGGTGAGTGAGCGCCAGCAATTGCGCGAGACGGCCATCGCGCAGATCGCCCAGGGCTGGGGCGGCTCGCAGGTGTTGGGTGGTCCGGTACTGACGGTGCCGACGCTGCGCCAGCTCACGCCTGCCGAGAGCGGGCCGTTGCAGAGCGGGGCAGCACCGTCGCGCGCCGGCAGTGAAAGCATGCTCGCCGATACGCTGAAGATGGATGTGGCGATGGCCGTCGAAACCCGTCGTTATGGCATCTATGCTGCCCCGGTATTCGTCTCGACAGTGAGGTTGAAGGCTACCTGGCGGGCAGAGGATCTGACGCAGTTTCAGCAGGCAAGCACGGCGCTATGGCAGGCCAGCAAAGCCGAGCTGCGCCTGCCGATCGGTGACCTGCGCGGCTTGCAGGAGGTCAGCGACCTGCGCATCAACGGCAAGCCAGCACGTTTCGATTCGTCGGCGGATCGCCTCGGTCCTTGGCCGAACGTGGTGGTGCCGATTGACCTGGACGCGCTGGGCAGCCAGTCGATCGATGTCGAGATCAGTCTCAAGCTGGCGGGTACCGAGTCGCTGCAGTTACTGCCGCTGGCACGCAGCACCGACGTAACAATGCATGCGCCGTGGCGCGATCCGAGTTTTACCGGTGCGGCGTTGCCGCTGGAGCATCAGCTCGATGCGCACGGTTTCACTGCGCACTGGCACCTGCTCGATCTCAACCGCAGCTACGGTCAGCACTGGACGGACGGCGGTGACGGCATCAATCAGGCCTTGCAGGCATCGACGTTCGGCGTGCAGTTGTATCAGCCGGTGGACGTGTATCAGCGCAACGAGCGTGCCGGCAAATACGGGCTGCTGTTCATCGCCATGACGTTCGTCGCGTTCTTCCTGTTCGAAGTGCTCAAGCGGTTGCGTGTGCATCCGGTGCAGTACCTGCTGGTCGGCGCGGCGCTGGCCACGTTCTACGTGGTACTGCTGGCGCTATCCGAGCAGATCGGTTTTGGCGCGGCGTATGCCGTGGCTGCGGCGGCGGTAGCGCTCATCGTGGGTGGCTACGCGATGGCCGTGCTGCGTGAACGTCGTGCCGGCCTGCTGCTGGGCGGCGTGCTGGTGCTGATCTACGCCATGTTGTACGGCCTGATCGCGGCCGAGGAGTATGCCCTGTTGATCGGCTCGCTGGTGTTGCTGGTGATGGTCGCGCTGATGATGTATCTCACCCGCCGCATCGACTGGTACGCCTACGTGCCGACGACGACTGGATCCAGTACGCCACCGGGGATGCCGCAGAGCGTGCCTCCTGCCGGTATCATGGGGGCATCATGAATCTGCTCGCTATCGAAACCGCCACCGAAGCCTGTTCCGTTGCCCTGATCCATGGCGACGAACTGATCGCGCGTAGCGAGATCGCACCGCGTCGCCATACCGAGCTGGTGTTGCCCATGGCCGACGCGTTGCTGGCCGAAGCCGGAATCGGCCGGCATGCGCTGGATGCGATCGCGGTCGGCCGCGGCCCCGGAGCGTTCACCGGCGTGCGCCTCGGCGTATCGCTGGCACAGGGCATGGCGCTGGCGCTGGACCTGCCAGTGATCACCATCTCCTCGCTGGCGGCGCTGGCACTGGAAGCACCGGAAGACGAAGACACCGCGATCCTCGCGGTGATCGACGCGCGGATGGGCGAGATCTACGCAGCCTGTTATCGACGCGATGCCAACGGTGGACTGATCGCACTGGATAGCGAGCGAGTCTGTACTGCCGAATCGCTGCTGTTGCCGCAGGCTGCGGCCTGGGAAGTGGTCGGCAGCGGTTGGGCGACGTATGCCACGGTGTTATGCGAGCGTCTCACCGGCACGCTGCGCTCAGCGGACGGCATGCGCTATCCGCAAGCTGCGCATGTCGCCGAACTGGCCATGCGCGAATTCAAGGCCGGACGCGCGCAGGCGCCGGAACTCGCGCTGCCGGTTTATCTGCGCGACAAAGTGGCATTGACCCTCCTGGAGCAGGGCAAGGCTTGAGTTGTCTGCCTGCTGCCGCGCATATAACGAACCTTTTGCACAGACTCAATCGTTAAAGACAGCAGGGGTTCCGACCCAGATCATCCGCACTTCGACTTCTCCGATATTGCGCATGTCGTAGGGGTGTCGTTGGTCGAAGTGCGCGCTGTCTCCAGCCTTCAGCACAAAATGTTTCTTACCGACACGCATCTCCAGCTCGCCGCAGAGGATGTACCAGAAGCCTTCACCTTCACGGCGAATCGTCGGCGCTACCAAGCCTGGCGGCACGATTAATCGGAGCGCTTCCAATTTGCGTTCCGTATGCCGTCCGCTCAATCGCTCGTACACCACGGGCGAGTCCAGCTCAATGCGATCGTGGTCGCCGGCGCGACAGACTATCTGGCCGGGCGTCGGCACGCCGACAAAATAGTTGACGTCGACGTCCAGCGCATGGGCGATGGCCTCCAGAGACAGCAGCGATGGAGAGGCGAGATTGCGTTCTACCTGCGATAGAAAGGGTATGGACAGCCCCGAGCCTTTCGCGAGGTCGTCCAGCGTCATCCGCAGCCCGAGGCGGCGGTCCCGGATAGAGGCGCCGATGCTCAACCTGCTGGCCTTGGGGAAAGTATGGGCCACGGAGTTACGACGTGTGATCCACAGCGATCAGCCATTGCTCGGCCACCTTGTGAAACAAGAGCGTGGTGACACCCGATACGGCGGGTCCATGCTTCGGCTGCAAGTGGTAGCGACCAACAACAAAGGCATATTCCGGCCCTACTTCTTTTACGTCGATGAGTTCCAAGGTCAGCGGGTCCATGCTTGCTCCGCCTTTGTTGAACCGCGCGGCGTACGAAGACTGGATGGCCGCATAGCCCATGGTCACGCCCTCAGGATTGATGTAACGGGTCGTAGGCGAGTTTTCATAAAGCTGCATGAATTTTTTCAAGTCGCCAGCTGTCCACGCCGCGGCGCTCTCATTGAGCGATCTTTCGATCGATGCATGTATTGAATTCGCTGACGTTTGAGCGGACACGGGCTTCGTTGCAACGAGTGCAACGGCACAGAACAGCAGTGAAGTAATTTTCAAGGTGTACCTGACAGATAGATGGAAGACCGTCGCACGGAAGCGAGCAAAGAACTAGCAGCAAGGACGGTCTGGGGCTGATGCAGGGAGAACCAGAAGCCCGATTTCTCGGCTTCGGCACGGTCGCTGCGGCGAGCCTCGCCGACACCCACGAAGCGCATGCGGCCCAGCCAACGGGTAACTGATTCCGCTGTGCGAGGCCATTCTAAAAATGCTTGACAGCATCAAAAAAGTTTGATCGAATCAAAACCGTAATATCTTGCGATTCGCATGATATCACGACTCTGGGGCCGCAGCCGGCGCCAGAGGAGGCCTGGCGGCTTGGCCTCGGCTGTGGTGCTGGCAAGCACTCGATTCGTTTCAGGTGGCGGAGAAAACCTGCAACTGCGTCTGCAGTTTGCGGTGGCGCTGTGCCGTGGAGGTGGTGTTCAAGAGCAGGGACCCGCTTTAGTTCGCTCGACAAATAACTGGGTATGTGATGAAAAAACATTTAGGACGAGTGCTTTTCCGTACGACCCTGGCAGCTGGTGCGACGCTAACAAGCGCAGCACGCGGGCAAGAAGCACCGCTGGGTGATTCTTTGCAGAAAGAGCCGATTCCGGCGGCCATCAAGAAAGCTTCAGAGGCACCACAGGCGGCGACAACACTTCAGGGAATTGTTGTTACGGCGACCAAACGCGCGCAGGACATCCAGAAGGTACCGATCAGCATGACGGCGTACTCTGGAGAGCAGCTTGAACGCCAGAGTGTTACCAGTCTCTCCGATCTTTCCAGAATTGCACCGGCCCTCAGTGTGGCCACCTCTGGACCTGGTGAAAACAACCTCGTCATTCGCGGCATTTCTTCAAGTGCCGGGTCGGCAGCCACCGTCGGCTACTACCTTGATGACGTACCCATTGCTGCTTCCAGCAACGCTGCATTGCTCTCGACCCGAGGGGTGATCGATCCCTCCGTATTCGATATCAATCGCGTTGAAGTGCTGCGCGGTCCCCAGGGCACGATCTATGGTTCGAGCTCAATGGGTGGCACCATCAAGTACGTCACCAACCAGCCAGATACGGACAGCGTCGAGGCAAAAATCAAGACCGACGTTTCGGGCACCTATCACGGTGGCCCCAATGTCAATGTCAACGGTGTCCTCAACATACCGCTCATCGCTGGCAAGGTGGGGCTTCGCGTCTCTGCTTATGATCGGTACGACGATGGTTTTATCGATCGTTATCCGATCGATCCAGCGAACTATCTGGCAGCTGATCCGAACGGCAAGAAACAGAGCAGAGTCAACACCTATAAGACTTACGGTACCCGCGTCGCACTGCTGGTAAAGCCAGATGACACATTAACCATCGCGCCAAGCTTCATCTATCAGTACTCCGTACTCGGCTCACCCTTTACGTACGACGACGCCCCCGCCACCCTGGAGCACCCTTACCAGGTTCGCGACGTGAATGAAGCGAATGTCCAAAAGTCGACGATCTCCAACCTCGCCATACACAAACAGTTCGACAGCTTTGAACTCATGTCTTCGTCGTCTTACTTCACACGCGAAATGAGCTTGCGTGATGACAGCTCCAAAGTCGTCAATTATTTCTTCGGATTACCCAGTGTCTATCCGGTAACCATGTTTGGCGACTACGAAAACAAGGAGTTTACCGAGGAATTCCGCGTCACGAGCAAATTCAACGGCCCGTTTCAGGTCATCCTGGGCGCGTTCTATCACGACGTCGATGCGCCGCTCGTGTCATCCATCCCGTTTCCCGTCGGCTTCAATCACACATTCAACACGCCGTTCCCCGGCTATTCGACGATTTACGCAGGCACCCGCGACGCGCACCTGGATGAGTACGCGGCATTCGGCGAGGTCTCCTACGAAATTACCGACAAGTTGAAAGCCAGCGTCGGGCTGCGTGCCTTTGAGGTAAAGCAGAGCTTTGCGCAAACCGGCAATGGGCTATTCAACGGCGGCTACAGCAGCGTCAACGGTGCGTCAAAGGACTACGGCAGCACTCCGAAGTACACGCTTCAATATCAAGTCACGCCAAACAAGATGCTTTACGCGACCGCGTCAGAAGGCTACCGGCCAGGCGGTCCAAACAACCCGGCACCGGAGGCTTTGTGCGGCAAAGAGGTGTCGGGCCTTGGACTAAGTCAGTCGCAGCTCAACAAGTACGGCCCGGATTACCTGTGGAATTACGAGCTGGGCATGAAAACCGCGTGGCTCGACAATCGGCTTACCGTCGATGCTTCGGTATACCGCATTGATTGGAGCAGAGTGCAGCAACAGATTGTGCTGAGTTGCGGCTTTAACATCACAGCCAACTTTGGTAGCGCCGTGAGCCAGGGTGGCGAACTCGAAGTCAAATTCCTGCCCGTCAGCTCGCTGACACTTAGCGTAGGCGTTGGTTATACCGATGCTCACTTGAAAAACGGGGTTCCGGGTACTCCCGCGAAAGAAGGGGATCGCTTGCCCAATGTGCCGCGGCTCAGCGCATCCACCTCAGCGGAATACCGTCGGCCCGTCAACGCGGCGTTCGACGGCTTCATGCGGGCCGACTTGAGCTATGTCGGCAATGAAACCTTCTTGTATGACCGGACCAGTCCGTTCTATCAACGGGGGGGATTTACCACCACCAACATTCGGGTGGGTGTAGTGGGGCACAACGGGATCAATGTTTCCCTGTATGCCACAAACCTGTTCGACAAGCGCGGCGAAACTGATCTGCCAGTGGCAATCTCGGCTGATCTCCCCATGACGCGACGCATTGCCATCAATCAACCTCGAACGGTCGGGATGACCTTCCAGTACCAGTACTAGCCTTAGGGAGGAGGTCACGTAGCGCATCAGTTGCGTTGCGTGACCGTTGGCGTTCTTCGCGATTTGCCAACTCGTCAAAGTCGCACGCAGTGTCTATATCGATCCGAACGACATAGCGCTGTTCAATCCGAGATCGCCAGCACGCATTCATCCGCGCCGCAGCTGCGGCAACAAACGGCGAATACCGACAGGCTGTCCGACAACATGGCGGGACCCAGCAACCCCTCCAGGTAGCCACTGAAGAATTTGCAGCTGGATTGGCCGCCCTCTTCGCAGAGAGGGCTGTTGCGAATATGCAGCTGCTCACCTTTTTGTTCGACCTCGACCAGCGCACTCAGCGCAGGGATGCCGATGCGCTGGATGGCTTCGTGCATCCCAAGTTTGGCGCCGGTTGCGAAGTCGCGTTCGAATACCCACGCACCCGTGCGCTGCCCCACCAGTTCGAGAGACGACTCACGCGCTGCCTCGGCGACCGAGCGTTCGAGCTTCTGTAACCGCGGGAAAATTTGCGGGTATTCGTTTTCCAGCTTCGGCAACACTTCCATGACTGCTGTGACGTCCGGGCCGAGCGGGATCAGCTCGACAAATGGCGCGATCGCTGCGGGCTCCGGTGCAGGCAACGGCGCGCGCGGAAGTATGAAAGTGAATTCCGGCTCTGGTTCCGGTTGCGGTGCCGGTTCAACTGCAACCACGGACTCGGGCGCGGCGCCCACGGCCGTCACAGTCTGCAAGGTTTCGATCGTCGGAGTTGGCGCAGGCGCTGCGAAGTGCGGTTTCGGCGCGCCTTCGTCAGGGGTCGAGGCATTCGCATCAAGCAGTGCGGTTTTGATTGCCGTCGGCGTAGGCACGGCAGCTCGCTCCACCACAGTGCGTGACGCCGCGAAATGCGGTTTCGGTTCGCCCTCCTCAAACATCGAGGCATTGAAGCTGATGATGCGCTCATTCGCATCCAGTGCCGCTTCAAGCACGCGCTGCTTGCGCGCAGGTCCACGCACGACCATCGTCAGCAGCACGCCGTTGGCGTCCTGCGTGAAGCGTTGCCGTTGCAAAGTAAATCCGCTCATGATGACGGCACGGCCGACGTCGATAAGCAGGCCCTCTCGGTGTTCCGAGAGCGTCTGAATTTCCAGCTCGATCATCAGGCCCCCCCTGTATTCGATGCTGGTGAAAGTTGTGCCGAGCACAATGAACACTTTCTCCGGAAGATAGTGTGATGCAATTCTAGAAATAAGAAATGCATTCACATGACTTGCCAATAAGGCATGATTTGTGCTTGAAAACAAGGGGCCGCAACGGTTTTGCTCGATGGGACGCACGCCGTGGAACGCGCGTGACAACACTGCTGAAAGAGTGATTGATCAGCAACTACCAGCGATAGCCACACATCTGCGCCGCAAAAACGCTCGACACGAAACTGGCCGCGGGCAAGTTGCGTCGTTACGGAAGTTCGTCAAATCGGGTCAGCTATCGCCGCACGGCGTCCAGCTTCGACAGAGACTGGGCCCGGCAAGCACCCGTCCAGTTCAGGCGATCGCTCGATGCCATGGGTTATCACCGGAATGGCCCGGTGTTCCAGTTGGGCGGCCAGAAGGAAGTGGCGGGCAATGGTCTTGTCGGCGGATCGATGCCGGCGGACAACAGCAATCTCGACACCCGCAGTGGATATCACCGGGAACGCGGACACGCTTCGAGATCGAAATGCAGTGGGGCAGCATCGGCTGGTCCATCCCGGGTGCCTTCGGTTACGCCGTGGGTGCGCCGCAGCGCAAGCTGATAGCCCTGGTCGGCGACGGGTCGTTCCAGCTGACCGCGCAGGAAGTCGCCCAGATGATCCGTCGTGGCCTGCCAGTGCTGATCTTCCTCATCAACAATCATGGCTACACCATCAAGGTCGTGATCCACGATGGCCCCTACAACAACATCAAGAACTGGAACTACGCGGCGCTGATGCAGGCATTCAACGCGGAAGATGGCGCCGGCCTCGGACTGTAGGTCGGTACCACCGGCGAGCTGGCCGAGGCTATCGCCAAGGCTGCTCAGAACCGCAAGGGACCTACACTGATCGAATGCCATATCGAGCGCGACGATTGCACGCACCAACTGATCACCTGGGGTCGCCGTGTCGCCGCAGCCAATGCGCGGCCGCCGGTACGACGCTGAGGCATCGGACTAGCTGGCGGCTCCATCCGTAGCGTCGCCGCGACGGTGGGGCCTGTACGCGTGGCGGAGCTTCAGAGCTGCCCGATCGCCAGCTGCACCAGCAGGCTGCTGACGGCGACCGCGATCCATACGCCGAGGCCGAGCAGGATCGGTCGCACGCCGGTGGCGGCCATTTTGCGCAGGTCTGCGGACAGACCGATCGCGGTGAGCGCGACGATGATCAGGAATTCCGCCGCGGTGTGAATCGCTGGCTGGATGGCCGTGGGAATCAGGCCGGCGGTACGCACCGCCGAGGCGACCAGGAACCACAGGATGAACCAGGGAAAGATTTTTCCGAGGCTGAAATGGCTGCTGCTGCCACTCTGCTTGAGTTTGCGCTTTTCGCGTGCAGCGACGGCAAATGCCAGTACCAGACAGACCGGAATGATCAGCGTGGCGCGGGTCAGCTTGACGATGGTGGCGTAGTCGCCCGCTGCCGTGCTGTAGCTGTAGCCGGCAGCGACTACCGACGAGGTGTCGTTGATCGCGGTGCCGGCCCACAGGCCGAAGCCCATGTCCGACATGTGCATCAGGTGCCCGAGCAACGGAAACAGCAGTACAGCGATCAGGTTGAACAGGAAGATGGTGGAGATCGCAAAGGCGGTATCGTGATCGTCTGGCTGGATGATTGGCGTCACCGCGGCAATCGCCGAGCCGCCGCAGATCGCGGTGCCCACGCCGATCAGGATCTTCAGTTTGTCGTGCACGCCAAGCCAGCGTCCAAGCAGCCACGCGGCAAGAAATGCCACCGTCATCGTCACGAGCGTCACCGACAGCGATTGCAGGCCTGTCTTGGCGACCTGGCTGAGGCTGAGCCCGAAACCCAGTGCGATGATCGACCACTGCAGCACGTACTTGCTGGCGAACGCGATACCCGGTTGGTAACTCTCGCCCGGCGCCAGCAGGTTACGCACGATGATGCCCAGCACGATGCCGATTACCGGGCCGCCGATCAACGGCGCATAGCGTCCCAGTACCAGTGCAAGCAGGCCGATCAGCACCGCCAGTAGCAGGCCGGGCGCTTGCTGGCGCAGGTTGGGGGAAGTAACGGCGACCGCGGGAACGTTCATGGGGGACTCCGACAATGACGTCATTGTCCGCGCCCACATCCATCAATTAAACTTGGAATATCTGATGGGATGTATAAGATGGGCTGATGATCAATATCAGCCCACGCCAGCTTGAAGTGTTTGTGCAGGTCGCGCTGCACGGTAGCGTGCGCGCCGCCGCCGAGCATCTGTACCTGACCCAGCCCGCCGCCAGCATGGCGCTGGCTGAGATGGAGCGGCAACTGGATGCGCCGGTATTCGCGCGCGAACGTGGCCGGCTGCGCCTGAATGCGCGCGGCCGCGAACTGTTGCCGCTGGCGCAGGAACTGCTGGAGCGACATGCCGAATTCGGCCGACGCGGCAGCGAAGGCAGCGCTGCGCTGGCGGGCGAGTTGCGCATCGGCGCCAGCAATACCGTGGGTAACTACCGGGTTGGTGAGTTGCTCGGGGTGTTCGTGCGCGCGCATCCGCAGGTGGCAATCCGCTTGCGGGTAGCGAATACCGAAACGATTGCCGCCGGCGTGCTCGATCACAGTCTGGACATCGGTTATGTCGAAGGACCGGTCACCCATCCTTTGCTGGAAGTGCGGCCGTGGCGCGACGACCTCTTGGTGGTGTGTGCTCCACCGGATCATCCATTGGCGCGCAAGCGCGGCCTGAAGCCGGCGGATTTCGCGGGTGCCCGCTGGGTGTTGCGCGAACCCGGTTCGGCCACGCGTGCGACCAGCGAACGTGTACTGGCGCAACTGCCGCCCGGCGAAACCGTGCTTGAGCTCGATCAGATCGAGGCGATCAAGCAGGTCGTGGTAGCCGGACTCGGTATTGCCTGTCTGCCTGCCGTCGCGGTCACCGACGCATTGGCGGCGGGGCGGCTGAAGGCATTGAAAACACCGTTCCTCGATCTGCGGCGCAAGCTTTCACTGGTGTTGCATCGACAGAAATACCGCGGCGTGTTGCTGGACGCGTTTTTGGAAAGTGGCGGTCTGGAAACCAGCGCCGTCGATGGCGTCGGCTCCAATCGCTGAGTTTGTCCGGGCCTAAGCGCATCGTGGTTGCTCATGCCTACGGGACTGCCACGGATGGTATTGCGCGCCAGCACAATGAAATGGACGTCTGATGGGTGGCAGGCCATCCGTGGCCTGCGAAATTCCAACTTGTCGACGCGCACAAAAGGAACCGAGCTTATTCCTTGGTCGCCACGAACGAACTGGTCGATCCATGCAATACGTCATTGATCGCGATGGTCATGGTCTTGCCATCGGCCGAGATCGTCATTTTCGCGACACTGATGACTTTTCCATTGCGCTTGTCGGTCTCTTGAAGACCGTTCTTGCCCAGCTTCTTCAGCGATACGCTGGTGGTTCCCGGGTCGCCCATATACGGTGAGTCCGTGCCGTCCGTCTTCGCGTTGTAGGACTGTCCGGTGGGCGAGGTCATGTTCACCGTGTCGCCGTCAACCTTGTACGTGAAGGTCAGTCCGTTGTCCGAGACATCGCCGTAACTCGTGGTTCGCCATGAACCGGAGATGGCGTGCGCTCCCTTCGGACCCGCCGCAACTCGGGTCATGGTGCCGTGACCCGTCACTGGGGCAGAATTTGTGTCGCTGCTGTCGCTGAATTCGAACTCTGCGGTTTTCCCGTCGGCTGCAACCACTGTTTTCGAAGTCGCCACGACCTTGCCGCCCTTCTTTTGTGTTTCCTGGATCGTGTGGTCGTCCACCACCTTGACGGCCATCATGTCGAAATACGGGTGGCCAGTGACTGGATGATCGTCGCCATCGGCCTTGATGCTGATGGCCGGGGCGCAGGTCTTGCACTCGTACGTACCGTTTTGAAGTAGCAGAACGTCGGGCTTCTTCGGCATGTGCGCCTTGCTTAAATCGATCTTCCAAGTGCCGTCGAAGCTGCTTTGCGCCATCACCACCGAGGGCAGCAGCAATGCCCCCAGCAACCCCATGAGAAGGAACTTCTTCATGACTGACTCCCCTAGCTGTTGGTAAGGGCTAACGAAGCGTCCGCAGAAACTGATCGGACTGCGGTGTCGTTCGAACGCCCAGCCGTTTTGCCCCCTTAACGGATGACAATCTGCTTACTCATGTAAAGAAAGCCGAAACAAATAGTGACAAATTTGCTATGGAGCTCGACGTCTCCACAGGGATGCTCAGAGCGGGGCGAACGCCGTCAGGGAGAGTCGAGAGTTGCTGTGACGCGAGCCCTGGCATACAGGAGCCTGGTTCAGACCGTAGCCAATGAACCGACGATCTCGTTCAACAGCGCTTCGGCCTTTTCATGGGTCGGCGCACGCAGTAGCCGGGCGGCGTGTTTGCGCAGGTGAGCGTGATCGAACGTGGCAAGGCGATCGCGCACCTGCAGGATCTGGCCGGGATGCATGCTGAATTCATGCAGGCCCAGTACCAGCAGCAGCGCGGTAAAGTTCACGTCGCCAGCAATTTCGCCGCACAGGCTCACCGGCTTTTTCGCGCGGCGCCCGGCGCTGATCACGTGCGAAAGCAGCCGCAGCAATGCCGGTTGCAACGGGTTGTAGATGTTTTCCAGCGCGTCGTTGCCACGATCGGCGGCGAGCACGTACTGGGCCAGGTCGTTGGTGCCGATTGCGAGGAAATCGGCGTGTTCCAGCAACGCACGGACATTGATCGCTGCCGCCGGCACTTCGATCATCGCGCCCAGCGGGAGCTTCTCCGGCAGGTCGATGTTCTCGCGCTTCAGATCCTGCCGTGCCAGCTTGAACAGCGTGCGCACCGCAATCAGTTCGTCCGGCTGAGTGACCATCGGCACCAGCACGCGCACCGGGCCGTAGCAGGCGGCGCGCAGGATCGCGCGGATCTGGGTGGAGAACACCGCCGGGTAACGCAGTGACAGCCGCACGCCGCGCACGCCAAGTGCCGGGTTGTCCTCGCCGCGCATGGTCAGGCCGGCAGCATCGGCCTTGTCGGCGCCCAGGTCCAACGTGCGGATCGTGACCGGCAGGCCACCCATGCCCATTACCAGGTCGCGATAGGCGATGAACTGCTCGTCTTCGGACGGCAGCCCCTTGTGTCGCAGGAAAAGGAATTCGGTGCGGTAAAGGCCGATGCCGTCGGCACCGCGCGCGCGTGCCATGGCCACGTCGGTCGCGGTCTCGGCGTTCGCGAGCAGGGTGACGCAGACGCCGTCACGGGTTCGCGTAGGTGCATTGGCAAGCAGGGCCAGGCGGCGGCCTTCGAGCACCGCTTCGCGCTGCCAGGCTCGATACCGCGACAGATCCTGCGCGGTGGGATGCACGATCGCTTCGCCGCGCTCGGCGTCGAGCAGGATCAGGTCGTCGTCATGGATATTCGATAGCGCATCGCGGGTACCCACCAGCATCGGCAGCCCGAGGCTGCGCGCAAGAATCGCGCTATGCGAATACGCACTGCCGGAACTGCCGACCACGCCGAGCAGACCGTTACCGGCCAGCTGTGCCATATCGGCTGGCGCAATGCTGTCGGCGATCAGGATCTCACCGACGCGCGCGGCCAGCTTGCGCTCCTCCGGGCTGGTCTGCCGCTGCAGCGCGGAGATCACCCGGTTGATCACTTGTTCAACGTCTTCTTTGCGGCTGCGCAGGTAGGGATCGTCCATCGCCTCGAACACCGCCGAAAGACGATCGCGCTGCTTCTTCAACGCGGCGCCAGGGCGGTAGTGGCCGATCCGTACCAGGTCGTCCAGTCCGCGTAAAAGTTCGGCGTCATCCAGCAGCAGGCTGTGTGCGTCGATGAACTCGTTCACCTCGCGCGCGAGCGCGCCGTGCAACTTGCCGCGCAGCTCGCGCAGTTCCTGTCGCGCGGTATCCAGCGCGCGGTGCAACAGCAGCAACTCGCCCTCGATCTCATCCTCGGCCAGCGGCCGGGTGTCCACCGTATAGCGGCTCGGTTGCACCAGACGGGCCCGGCCCAAGGCCATGCCTCGGGCAGCGATCGTGCCGTTGAGCACATGCCTCATGCGCGCCACCTCGAAAGCTGCACCGACACGTACAGGGAATGCCGCTGGTTGAAGCTCAGCAAGTTGGCGGACGCATTACCCATTCAGGCTCCTTCGTCGAATTTGCGTTCGAACAACTCGGCCACAGCGTGCAGCGCGGATTGCTCGTCTGGACCATCGGCACGGATGGTCAGTGGTGTGCCCAGACCAGCAGCCAGCATCATGACGCCCATGATGCTTTGCGCGTTGACTTCGCGTCCCTTGCTGATCAGCCACACCGTAGATTTGAAACCATGTACTAGTTGCACCAGCTTGGCCGAGGCGCGGGCGTGCAAGCCGAGCTTGTTGGAGACGACGATTTCTTGTTCAAGCATGATCGATGAAGATTCCCCCGCGGCCACCACTGGCCGCAATCTCGGCGAGTTCGTCCAATGGTTTTTCCGCATAGTTGAGTACACGCAGCAGCATCGGCAGGTTAAGGCCGGACACACAGCGCAAACGCACGCCAAGCGCGCTGAGTGACAGACCGATGTTGCATGGTGTGGCGCCGTAGAGATCGGCCAGTACCAGGACACCTTCGCCCTGATCGAGTTCCCGCGCATGGCGCACGGTCAGAGTACGCATCACGTCCGGATCGGACTGCGGCGGTATTTCGACTGCCGCTACCTGCAACGGCAGTTTCGGCATCACATGGTGTGCGGCGGAGATCAGCGCCTGGCCGACCGCCTCGTGGGTCATCAACATCACACCGACGCTCATGTCCGGATACCTGCGCTGGCTGTAGGGGTCGACGACATGATCATCACTCGAGTTCACGGTGGAATGTGAGCACGCCTTCGCGTCGATCACGGTAATAGGCGGCGAGTTTCTCGACCAGGTAGACCGAACGATGCCGGCCACCAGTGCAGCCGATTGAAATCGTCATGTAGCTACGGTCGTCCTGTTCGAAGCGTGGCAACCACGCATCCAGCCAGCGCACGGTATCGGCAAAGTATTCGCTGACCAGGGGCTCATTATCGAGGAATTCGCGTACCGGCGCGTCTTTTCCCGATAACGGGCGCAGATGCGGCTGCCAGTGCGGGTTCGGCAAGCAGCGCGCATCGAACACGAAGTCCGCATCCAGCGGCAGCCCGCGACGGAACGCGAACGACTGGAACATCAACGTGAGCCCCTCGGTAGCCTGCGCGTAGCCAGTGGCGACGAGCCGGCGCAGCTGGTGCACGTTGAGCTCGCTGGAGTCGATGACTTTTTCGGCAATCGCCATCAGCGGGCGCAGCAGCTTGCGCTCCTCGGCGATCGCGTCGGCCAGCGACAAGCCACGGGTGGCCAGCGGATGCCGACGACGGGTTTCCGAATAGCGCTTGATCAGCACTTCGTCTCGGCAATCCAGAAAGATCAGATGCACCTGCACGCCGGCGGCAGCCAGCCCGGACAGCACGGTCGGCATCTGTGCGAAATCGGTACCCCGGTTGCGTACGTCCACACCCACCGCGATGCGCCGGTGCTTGCCGCCGTTGCCGTGGATCACCGCATTCACCAGCTGCGGCAACAGTGCCGAGGGCAGGTTGTCGACGCAGTAGAACTCCAGATCCTCCAGGGTGCGCAGCGCGACGGTCTTGCCGCCGCCGGACATGCCGGTGAGCACGATCAGGTGGATCTCGCTCGGATCGACCAGGGGATTGAGCAAGGGCTCGTTGTTCTCGTTCATGGAGTCACCACGGTGGCAGTCGGCGCAATTGGTGCGCCTGCCGGTCGATGAAGGTTTGCGCCGGATCGATGCCCTTGCTCTTAAGCGCATGGCTGCGCACGGCCGCTTCGACCAGCACGGCAAGGTTGCGTCCCGGCGCCACCGGTATGGTGATCATCGGCACCGGTACGTCGAAAATTTCGCGATGCCCGATGTCGCCGGTCAGGCGCGTCAACGCGTCGGTTTCCTCACCTTCGCGCAGTGGCTTGAGGTGGATGACCAGGCGCAGATACTTGGAAGGCTTGACCGACATGTGGCCGAACATTTCGCGCACGTTGAGCACGCCCAGTCCGCGCACTTCCAGCAGATCCTGCAGCAGATCGGGGCAGTTGCCGTCAATCACGTCCGGGGCGATCAGGGTGAATTCGGTGGCGTCGTCAGCGACCAGTCGATGGCCGCGGCTGATCAGTTCCAGGGCCAGTTCGCTCTTGCCGGAGCCGGCCTCGCCGGTGATCAGCACGCCGATCGAGAACACTTCCAGGAATACGCCGTGCAGGGTCGTTTTCGCTGCCAGCAGGCGTGCCAGATGGTATTGCAGATAAGTCAGCAGTTCGTGGCTGCGCTTGGGGCTGATCCACAGCGGTGTGTTGGTTTCTTCGGCCACTTCGCGCAGGTCGGCGGGCAGCGTCTGGTCCTTGGTCACGATGAGCGCCACCGGCTGATAGGCGGCGACCTTGTGGATCACCTCCCAGCGCTGGCGCGAATCCAGCGCGTCCAGGTAGCTCAGTTCTTCGGTGCCGATGATCTGGATCTTGTTCGGATAGATGACGTTGAGATAGCCAATCAACGACGGTCGCCGCGACTGTGCCGCGCCGGGATCGAGCGCGCGCGTTTCCCCGCGCATGCCGGATATCCAGCGCAGCCCCATGCGTTCGTGGACGCCATCAAAAATTTGTCGCGCGCTGATCCGGTCCAAGCGAAGAAATCCTCGCGCCGCATGATGAGCCCGGTGGGCATCGGCGGCGATGGGACCATTGTGCCAGTTTGGGGATGGATGCGTGGATGGCGGAGTGGGGTAATGAGGGAATACAGCCCCTCATCCGGCCCTGCGGGCCACCTTCTCCCCGGCGGGGAGAAGGGAGTTGGAGCGGCCTGCGGCCGCAATGGAACCTCACAGGCCCGGTGGGCCACCTTATCCCCGGCCGGGGATAAGGCATACGGAGGGTTTCGAGGGTTTCAGCCGTACTGGCGCTCTTCGCGGGTTTCACGCTGGTGTTTGTCGCTGATTTTCTCGCGATGCTTGCGTAACTGGTTGACCAATTTGTCGAACAGGACATCGATGGATGCGTACATGTCGGCCTCGGCGGCTTCGGCATGCAAGGTGGCGCCGGTGACTCCAAGGGTGCCCTCAGCACGTTGCTGGAGCTTGTCTACCGATAGCACGATGGCAAGGCTTATCAGTTTTTCGTCGAGGCGTGTCAGGCGGTCGAGCTTTGCAGTGGCGTGGTCCCGTAGGGCCGTGGTGACTTCGATCTGCTGGCCGCTGAGTTGGAATTGCATGGGGCGCCTCCTCTGGTGGTGCAGTGCCGCTTTGCGCGGCGGGGTGAACATACCGCTGCTTTGATGGCAGTGGCACATCGTCAATCAGTCGCTAGTAGGTATGGGAACGCTATTAGGCCAACCAAGTTCCCGCGAATATTTCAAGAATGTTGCCGAGCGTGTTCTGTCGATGTGAATCAACTGGCACGCTGGCGTTCGCTCGAACTGGGAATGCGCAAACCTTCCCGGTATTTGGCGACGGTGCGACGCGCTACCTGGATGCCCTTGCGCTTGAGTTCTTCGGCAATCGCCTGATCGGACAGGGGCTTGCGTGCGTCTTCGGCGTCGATTAACTTGCGTAGCATGGCCTGGATCGCGGTAGCCGACGCGCTGCCGCCATCTTCGGTGGAGACACCACTGGAAAAAAAGTATTTCAGTTCGAACGTGCCGCGCGGCGTGTGGATGTATTTGCGAGTGGTGACGCGCGAGATGGTCGACTCGTGCATGCCCACTTCTTCGGCGACTTCGCGCAATACCAACGGATGCATCGCCTCGGGACCATAGTCGAGGAAGGCGCTCTGCCGGCGCACGATGGCTTCGGCCACCTTCAGCAGAGTCTCGGCACGCGACTCCAGGCTCTTGATCAGCCAGCGAGCCTCCTGCAGCTGGCCACGCATCCAGCTGGCATCCTCACCGCGGGCACGCGCGATCATGCCGCAGTAATGCTGGTTCAGCCCGAGCCGCGGCTGGCAATCCGGATTCAGGCTGACCCGCCAGCGATTGGCGTCCTTCAGCGCGTAGACGTCCGGCGCGACATACTCCACTGGCGTGGCATCGAGCGCCGCGCCGGGGCGTGGGTCGAGGCTGCGGATCAGCAGTGCGGCAGCGGTAACTTCATCTTCGGTGGCACGCAGCCGACGCGCCAGTCGGGCGACATCGTTGCGAGCGAGCAATTCCAGCTCGGTGTCGACCATCCGCAGCGCCAGCTCACGTTGCGGAGTGGCCGGGTCGAATTGTTCCAGCTGCACCCGCAGGCAGTCGCGCAAATCCAGGCTGGCCACGCCGGCGGGGTCGAAACCCTGCAGCTTGCGGCGCACGGCGTCGACTTCGTCGATGCTGGCCTTGAGATCGGCCGGGAGTACGGCGAGTACCGCTTCCAGCCCCTCGGTCAGGTAGCCGTCGGCATTCAACGCGTCGATCAATACCGTGGCAATCGCATACTGGCGGGGATTGAACGACGCCATGTTGAGCTGCCACAGCAGGTGCTGCTGCAAGGTTTCCGGCGCGGCGTTCTGCGGTTCGAAATCTTCATCGCCGCGCGAGCCTGCGCTGCTGCCGTTGCTACCGACGCTGCTGCTGGAAAAATCGATCGGGGATTCGGCGATACCGCCGCCGTCAGCCCATTCGGCGGCGGAGTCGTCGTTGTCGTTGTCGCTGCTCGTCGCCACGCTGTTGCTTTCGGCGCTGGGGTATTCGCTTTCGGCGTCCTCCGCATCCACCGGCTCGGCGTCTTCGCTCTCTTCGGCGAATTCCAGCAGCGGATTGCTTTCGGTGATCTGGCGTAGCTCGGCTTCCAGCTCAAGCTGTGACAGCTGCAGCAGCCGGATCGCCTGCTGGAGCTGCGGCGTCAAGGTGAGCTGCTGATGGAGGCGGAACTGCAGTGCGGGTTTCATGCCAGCCAGATCGAAGGAACTCGCAGCCATCCTAACGCGTGCCCGCGGATGCGGCCATAGGACTGTGTCGCATCCCCGGCAAGGCCGTTAGCTGATGGCTTTCCCGTGGGTGGGGCCGAAGCGAGGCCCGGCGACGGCTCGCGACTAGGCGCACCTACAGAAGCCTCGGTCCGCTGTCAGAGGCGGAATTCGCGGCCCAGGTAGACTTCGCGCACTTTTTCGTCGGCCAGGATGTGCGCGGGGGTGCCGCGCGAGAGCACTTCGCCATCGCTCATGATGTAGGCGCGGTCGCAGATGCCCAGGGTTTCACGCACATTGTGGTCGGTGATCAGCACGCCGATACCGCGTTCTTTCAGGTGTCTGACGATGCGCTGGATCTCGCCGACCGAAATCGGGTCGACGCCGGCGAACGGTTCGTCCAGCAGCATGTAGCGCGGCTGTGCGGCCAGTGCGCGGGCGATCTCGACGCGGCGACGCTCACCGCCGGACAGGCTGATGCCTTTCTGATCGGCGATATGCGTGACCTTCAACTCGTCCAGCAGACTTTCCAACTCAGCGTTGCGCTGCTTGAGGGTGAGGCCCTCCCGCAGCTCGAGCACCGCCATGATGTTGTCGGACACACTGAGCCGGCGGAACACCGACGCCTCCTGCGGCAGGTAGCCGATGCCCAGCTTGGCGCGCGAGTGCATCGGCAGGCTGGTGATGTCCTGCTTGTCCAGCTTGATGCTGCCGGCGTCGGCTTCGATCAGTCCGACCACCATGTAGAAACAGGTGGTCTTGCCTGCACCGTTGGGGCCCAGCAGGCCGACGACTTCGCCCTCGCGGATCGAGAACGCGAAATCCCGCACGACCTTGCGCGCCTTGAAACTTTTTTGCAGACCTTCAGCCGAGAGCATGGGTTACGGTTGTTCCTTGGTCGGGTTCGAGGCGCTGCTGGCGTGTGCTGGTGCGGCGGTCGGTGGGGTCGGGGTGCTCGAGGCCGAGGCTGGCTTGGCAGTGGCTGGCGGCGTCGCGTGCTGTGCGTTGGCTGGGGCAGGGGCAGGGGCAGGGGCACCGGGCTTGGCTGCAGCCGGCGTCTTCGGCTTCGGCAGGAAGATCATGTGCACGATGCCGCCGCCGTTGCTGTCGCCGGTCATGTAGTCGGTGTTGGTGTTGTAGGTGAGCTTGTCACCGTGTGCCTCACCGTGATTCTGCTGATGGACCACGGCGTTGCCGGTCAGCACCGCGATGCCGTTGATGTTGTCGTAGTCCAGCTTGTCCGCATCGCCGGTCATCAGGTTGTTGTTGTCGTCCAGCTGCTCGATATGCGCCAGCTTGCCTTTGTCGACCGTGACCACGACGCGGCTCACCTGCTGATCGGCATCGAAATAGATCTTGGCCAGATCGCCGGTCACCTTCATGGTGCCCTGGGTCATCAGGACATGGCCGGTCAGCGTGCTGACGCTGTTGGGCGCGTTGAAGCCGTTAAACGAATCGGCATGCTCCACCACCATCGGCTGGTTGCGGTCATCCTGTTTCGCCAGGGCTGGCTGCAGGACGAGCAGGCTGAGTGCGGCCAGGCTGAGCCGGAGCATTCCGCTTGCGCGGGATGAGAGTGCCGTGGACGTCATGAAGCAGCTCCAGGTGATTGTCATTGAGGTTGGCACGCATGCCGATGCCGCTCATTCTACTGTCGCCCTGCACCATCAGCGCGGGCTCCGCCGTTTCCATGCGATTTTCCTTCGGCCACACGGTGGTCTCGGAGGTGTGCATGGTGGTTACCGGGGTCAGGGTTCCGGTCGCGTCGGTATATGCCGGACGGTGCATGTAGACCGGGCCTTGCAGTTTGATCAGGGTGCCGCTTTTGTCGACCCAGCCATACAGCGAATTGCCGTCCCAGTCGGGAACCACGCCCGGCTGCTTGGACGGAATCACGAAGTTGGGCGTGATGATGTACAGCGTATCGTCGTCATCGCGGCGATCCAGCTGCGGGGCGGTCATGCTGAAGGCGGGCAGGCCGTCGACGCCATACGACCACATCGTGAAGTTGTGCAGGATGTAGCCGGAGCGCGGCGGGCCGATGAAGTCATTCGCCGGCGCCTGCGGGGCCAGCCACCACATCAGCATCTGGCTGGTGCCGGCCGCCAGCGCAACCAGCACGATGGCCACCGTCAGGCGACGTTCGCGCAGATAAGACGTCAGGCTCACTGCCAGCGTTCCCGTTCGGCGGCGCTCTTGCCCTGGGCATGCAGGATCAGGTCACATACCTCGCGCGCGGCGCCCTGGCCACCGCCAAGGCGGGTTTGCCAGTGTGCCTGCTCGGCGACCCATGGGTGCGCATTGGCCACGGCGACCGCCAGGCCGGCCATGTGCATGGCCGGCAGATCCTGCACGTCGTCACCCGTGAAGGCGGCCTGATCCGGGGTGAGATTCAACGCATCCAGTAATTCCAGCAGGCAGGCGCGTTTGTCGTTCTGGCCCTGATAGACATGGGCGATATCCAGCTCCTCGGCGCGCAACGCGACCGGATGGCTGATCCGCGCACTGATGATCGCGACCTGCACCCCATGCCCCAGCAGCTGCTTCAGGCCGAGGCCGTCGTGCACATGGAAAACCTTGGTTTCACGGCCATCCTCGCCGTACCAGAGGCGGCCATCGGTCAGTGTGCCGTCCACATCGAATACCGCCACGCGAATCTTGGCGGCACGGGCGAGGACGTCGGCGGGGAGATCAGTCAGATACATGGGGATGCCGTGGACTTATGCCGGAGTAAACGTTCAGGAGGCCGATCAGACCACACGTGCGCGGAGCAGATCATGAATGTTCAGCGCGCCGACCACGCGCTGTTCATCATCGACGACCAGTAATGCATGGATCTGATGCTTTTCCATCAGCTGCGCCGCTTCCGCCGCCAGCTTGTCGGCGCCGATCGTCTTGGGGCCGCGGGTCATCAGTTCGGCCACCGTGGCACCGCGCAGATCCACGCCTTCGTCGTCCAGCGCGCGACGCAGATCGCCATCGGTAAACACCCCGAGCAGGCGCTGGTCGGCGTCGACCACTGCGGTCATGCCCAGGTGCTTGCGGGTCATTTCGACCAGCGCGGCTGTCAGGCCGGCCTCCGGCGATACCCGTGGCACGTCGTCGCCCGTGTGCATCACGTCGCTGATATGCATCAGCAGGCGCCGACCGAGGCTGCCGGCCGGATGCGAGCGGGCAAAATCGTCCGAAGTGAAGCCGCGCGCTTCCAGCAGCGCAATCGCCAGTGCGTCGCCCAGTACCAGCGCGACCGTGGTGCTGGTGGTCGGGGCCAGGCCCAGCGGGCAGGCCTCGCTGGAGATGCTGCCGTCCAGATGCACGTCGGCCTGGGTCGCCAGAGAGGAACTGGGCTTGCCGGTGATCGCAATCAGCGGAATGCCCTGGCGCTTGATCACCGGCAGGATGAACAGCAGCTCGTCGGTTTCGCCAGAGTAGGACAGCGCCAGCACCACATCCTGCGGCAGGATCATGCCCAGGTCACCGTGGCTGGCTTCGCCCGGGTGCACAAAGAACGCTGGCGTGCCGGTCGAGGCCAGGGTGGCGGCGATCTTGCGCGCTACATGCCCGGATTTGCCCATGCCGCTCACGATCACCCGACCCTTGCAGGCCAGGATCAGCCGGCAGGCCTCGACGAAGTTCTGTCCGATCCGCGGTTCCAGCGCATGAATCGCGGCCGCTTCGGTGGCGATCACCGTGCGTGCGCTGCGCAGAATGGTGTCCGGGTTCACTTCGATCATGGCGGTCGGGGCGATGAGTGCGTTCATGTAGGCTCGATGGAGGCTGAGGGTCTGATGGTTGGTGCCGTAACGGCCACCGGACTCATCGGTTATGCCGTCGGTTTTATGACGGTTTGGCGCCGTTGTCGTTTCTGCGCCAGCAAATTTCCATTACCATGGCATATTCGCATTTTAACGTCATAAGCCTGCGCGTTGGATTCAAAACCCACCGAATTCGCATCGCGCCGACTCAAACCCCTATGGACTACTTCTTCCGATGGACTCAGCCAGCATCCAGGCAATGATCGAAAACGGCCTGCCAGGTGCGCAAGCGGAGGTCAGCGGTGCCGATGGCGTGCATTTCGAGGCCACCGTGATTGCCAGCCAGTTTGCCGGCAAATTGCCGCTGGCAAGGCATCGGCTGGTCTATGCCACGTTGGGTGAGTTGATGGGCGGCGCGATCCATGCGCTGGCGCTGAAGACCCTGACACCCGAGGAAGCTGCGCCGCGCCACTGATGGCTGCAGCCGCACTCCACCGCTTCATTCAAGGAAAACGATGGCCAAGATCCTGATCAGTGGCGGTACGCCGCTCCATGGCGAGGTCGGCATTTCCGGCGCCAAGAATGCCGTATTGCCTATCCTCGCTGCCTGCCTGCTGGCCGATGAACCGGTCAGCATCGGCAACGTGCCGCATTTGCACGATGTCACCACCTTCATCGAGTTGTTGGGCCAGATGGGCGTGCAGCTGGTGCTGGACGATCGCATGAAGATGCATGTCGACCCGCGCACTACCAGCACCTGCGTGGCGCCGTATGACCTGGTGCGCACGATGCGCGCCTCGATCCTGGTGCTCGGTCCGCTGGTGGCGCGTTTTGGCCAGGCCGAAGTTTCCCTGCCGGGCGGCTGCGCGATTGGTTCGCGTCCGGTCGACCAGCATATCCGTGGCCTGCAGGCGCTTGGCGCCCAGATCACCGTCGAGAACGGTTACATCAAGGCGCGCGCGAACCGGTTGAAGGGCGCCCGCATCCTGATGGACATGGTCACCGTCACCGGCACCGAAAACATCATGATGGCGGCTACCCTGGCGCAGGGCACCACGGTGATCGAGAACGCTGCGCAGGAGCCCGAAGTGGTGGATCTGGCGCACTGCCTGATCGCGATGGGCGCGCAAATCGAGGGCGCCGGCACCTCGACCATGGTGATCCATGGCGTCGAGCGTCTGCATGGTGCCGAGTACGAAGTGCTGCCGGACCGTATCGAAACCGGTACCTTCCTGGTCGGTGCGGCGATGACTGGCGGCAAGGTGCGCACCCGGCGTGCCCGCGCCGACACGCTCGACGCCGTGCTGGCCAAGCTGGAGGAAGCCGGCGCGCACATTTCCGTAGGCGAGGACTGGATCGAGCTGGACATGGGTGGACGCCGGCCGAAGGCAGTGAACATCAGCACCGCACCGTATCCGGCATTCCCGACCGATATGCAGGCGCAATTCACCGCGCTCAACTGCGTCGCCGAAGGCACCGGCGTGGTGACTGAAACCGTGTTCGAGAATCGCTTCATGCATGCGCAGGAATTGCAGCGGCTAGGCGCGGATATCCATCTCGAAGGCAACACAGCGGTGATCCAGGGCGTGCAGCAGATGAGCGGTGCGCCGATCATGGCGACCGACCTGCGCGCATCCGCCTGCCTGGTGCTGGCCGGGCTGGTGGCGAAGGGCGACACGGTGGTGGACCGCGTGTATCACATCGATCGCGGCTACGAGAACATCGAGGAAAAACTCGGCGTGCTCGGCGCCAAAATCCGCCGCTTGCCGAACTAAGCGCACCCGACGTGTGAAAAAAAGCCCGGCGATGCCGGGCTTTTTTTCTGCAGCCTGCGTGACCATCAATCGGCTTTGTAGCTCACCAGCTCCATCACCAGGTCGCCGCCGTCGTGCTGCGAAAGCTTCACCGGCAGCAGGTACTTGCCCGGCGCGTACCACGCGCTGAAACCGCGCTCTGCATCGGTACGATCGACTCGTTCGGCATTGAAGCTGCCGGCCGGCACCTTGACCATCTCCTTGCCGGTTACCTTGAAATTCTGCGTTTGCACGGCCTGTCGCTCGGCGACCGGCAACGCGATCTGCTGCTGGCCATTGCGCAAGGCCACTCCCAATGCCAATGGCGCGGTATTGCGTTCGACCATGCCGGGGACTGCCGGATAGCTGTTCGGGCCCTTGCCCTCGTCGACGGTCACCAGCTGTTTGCTCCAGTCGACCAGCAGGTGGCGCTGCTTGTTCTTGATCGCCGCATCCAGTTGGTAGTCGTAGCTGATCGCCTCGGGCAGATCACCTTTCCAGCGGAAACGCGAGGTTTCCTTGATGCTGGCGCTCATCATCGCGGCCATCCCGCCGGTACTCTTGACATCTCTGCTGTAAATCCATTCACCGTGGCCGGCAGGATGCAGAGTAATGACGGCCTCACCCAGCGGTTCGCCGCCCTGCGACACGTTGTAGTGGGCGGTGAAGCTGGTGGGAGCGGCGGCGAGGGCGGCCTGGGTACCAAACAACAGGCCGAGGCCGAGGAGGGACGGGAGCAGGGTTCGGATAGTCATTCCCTGAGTTTGCCGGCATCGGGCTGAACCGTGGATCACTCTGCCGTCTGCAGACCGTGTGCGCCCAGCATGAGTGGCGCCAGCAGTGGCTGGTCGTCGAGCCGGGGGCCGTGGTCGTCCCAGCGGAGTCGCCGGTTGGCTAGCAGAGCCAGCACGGCCGGCAACAGCTGGTGCTCCAGCGGCAGCAGTCGCTGCGCCAGCAATTGTTCGTCGTCGCCGGGCTGGATGGCGATGCGTGCCTGTGCGATCACCGGGCCGCCATCCAGTTCGGCGGTGACGAAGTGCACGCTCGCGCCGTGTTCGGTGTCGCCCGCTTCCAGCGCGCGCCGATGCGTGTGCAGGCCGCGGTATTTCGGCAGCAGCGAGGGATGGATGTTGATCATCCGGCCAACCCATGGCGTCAGCGCTTCGCCATCGAGTATGCGCATGAAGCCGGCCAGCACCAGCAGTTCGGCACCGCTGGCGGTGATGCGGGCAAACAGGTCGAGGTCGAACGCGCGCCGATCCGGATAGCTGCGTGGATCGAGCGCCAGGGTCGGAATGTTGGCCGCCTCGGCCATGCGCAAGGCGCCCGCCGAGGCCTTGTCGCTGCCGACCAATACGAAGTCGACCGGAAGCTCGCCGCGATCACGCGCAGCAAGCAGCGCAGCGAGATTGCTGCCACGCCCGGAGGCCAGGACGGCGATGCGCGGTGGTGAGGACATTAAGAGTTTCCAGATCAATGACCGTTCGCCCTGAGCGTAGGCCCGAAGGGCTGAAGTCGAAGGGCTGCCCTTCGACTTCGCTGCGCTACGTTCAGGGCGAACGGGTAGTGGTCGACTCTGGCGGGTCAGCCGATCCGCACACGCTCGTCGCCTGACGCCGGCACCACTTCACCGATCACCGAACTGGCCAGGCCGTGCCTGGCCAGCAGCGCCGACGCTGCAGTGACTGCATCGCGTGGCAGGATCACGGTGAAGCCGATGCCACAGTTGAACGTGCGCCACATTTCCTCGCGCGCCACGTTGCCTTCGCGCATCAACCAGTCGAACACTGGCGGCAGCACGATGGTCGAGGCGTCCAATGCGATGCCGAGGCCGTCCGGTACCACGCGGATGATATTTTCCTTCAGGCCGCCGCCGGTGATGTGGGCCATGCCATGCACTTGTCCCGCGTGGTCGCGGAGCAACTCCAGCATGGACTTCACGTAGATCGTGGTTGGCGCCATCAGCGCATCGGCCAGTTTCACCCCGCCGAGGTCCAACTCCAGCGGATTGCCGGCGCGCTCGAGGATCTTGCGGATCAGCGAATAGCCGTTCGAATGCGGACCCGAGGAGGCCACGCCCAGGATCACGTCGCAGGCAACGATCGCCTCGCCGCTGAGCATCTGCGACTTCTCCACCGCGCCCACGGTGAAGCCGGCCAGGTCATATTCGCCGGGCGGATACATGTCCGGCATCTCGGCCGTCTCGCCGCCAATCAGCGCGCAGCCCGCCAGTTCGCAGCCCTTGGCGATGCCGCCGACGACTGCCACGGTGGTATCGACGTCGAGCTTGCCGGTGGCAAAGTAATCGAGGAAGAACAGCGGTTCGGCGCCTTGCACCAGTACGTCGTTGACGCACATGCCGACCAGGTCGATGCCGATCGTGTCGTGCCGACCGAGAATCTGCGCCAGCTTCAGCTTGGTGCCGACGCCATCGGTGCCGGAGACCAGCACCGGCTCCTTGTAGCGGCCGGACAGGTCGAACAGGCCGCCGAAGCCGCCCAGCCCACCCATCACTTCAGGGCGAAACGTACGCTTGACCAGCGGCTTGATGCGTTCGACCACGGCATTGCCGGCATCGATATCGACGCCAGCGGCGCGGTAGGTAAGAGCGTCAGACATGGCGAAAACCGGCGTGGAAGAAACGCGCAAGTTTAGCAGTATGTGGCGCCGATGCTGGCTTGTATGGCTGCATCGGGTGATCCGGCGATGCTTAGATGGACGCTGGGGGCGCGATTGGGCAGACTTCCCGCGAGCTTTCCTTCCGAAGATGCCCACACCCATGCGCCTGTCACGCCTGCTGATCGTCACCCTGTTGCTGGGCTTTGCCGTGTTGCCACCGCTATATGCACAAGGCCAGGTGGCGGCAGGCCCGGCTGCGTCGGGTTCGCCGTATTCGGTCACTGTGCCGGTTGCCGATACCAGCGATGCCCAGCGTGACCAGGCGTTTACCCTCGCGCTCGGGCAGGTGTTGACGCGAGTTGCCGGGGGCCAGGATCTGCGTGGCAACCCCGGCTACGACGATGCGTTGAAGGACGCCGGCTCCATGGTGCAGAAGTTCCAGTACCAGCGCGTTACGGCCGGGCTGAGTCTGGAAGTGAATTTTGAGCCGGGCACGGTGCGACGTCTGGTAACCAAGCTGGGCGTGGCGAGCGCGGGAGTGAAGCCGCCGGTGCTGTTGCTGGTGCAGGGCGGAGACGGCAAGTTGTTCGATCAAGCGGCGCTGACCAGTCTGGCGGCGGCGGCGACCGCTCGGGGCACCAATGTTGTGTATCCCGATGCGGCCAATCCGCCGGACGCGACGAAAGTCGCTGCCGTCGATCCGGCCGCGCTGGCGGCGATTGATCAGCAGTATCACACCGGTCTGGTGCTGCTCGGCAGCCTGCAAAATGGCAAAGCCAGCTGGACATTGATCTCTGGGGGGCAGGCCCAGCGCTGGACTGGCACTGGCGCGACCGAAGATACCTTGCTGGCCGATGCGGGTAACGGCATGGTCGATCGCATCGGCAAGCAGCTCAACGTGATCGGCTCCAGCGTCAGTGACGGCAAACTGTGGGTGAGCGGGCTGAATTCGGCGATGGATTACGCGAACCTGCTGGCGACCCTGCACGCCGATCCGTCGGTGCGTCAGGTGTCGACGCTGGAGGCGCAGAACGACGGCGCGTTGCTGTCCGTCAAGGCATCCATGCCGCTGAGCGGACTGGCTGCGAATCTCGCTGCCGGTGGCCGCTTGCTGTTGCAGGGCGAGGCGCATCAAGGGGCTGATGCGAGCCTGCGTTGGTTGCATTGAGCTGGCGCATGATCGAGTCAGCGTGCGGTGCTGCCGATGAAGCGCCGCTGGCGGTGCTTCATCGTTTTCGAGCGCGTTGGTCGGCACACTTGATCCCCAAGAGATTCCCATGAACGTGCACATGACACACGACACTTCGCGTCGCTGGCAGATGCTCGTCCTCGCGGCGATCATCGGTTACCTGATCTGGCTGCTGTCGCCGGTACTGATGCCGTTTGCGGTCGCCGGAATGCTGGCCTATCTGGGCGATCCGCTGGCCAATCGACTGGAGCGACTGGGGCTGAACCGGACGTGGGCAGCGACGGTCGTTTTTCTGGTGCTGTTCCTGGCGGTTTTCGGTGTGCTGCTGCTGCTGATTCCATTGATCTCGCGGCAGATCGAAAACCTGATCGACAACCTGCCGCGTTATTCACAGTGGGCGCAACTGACCGCGTGGCCGTGGTTGCAGGAAAAGCTGCATCTGGACCCGCGCATGTTCGACAGCGACCAGCTGCTGGCCGCGTTCAAGACGCACATGGGTTCGATCGGCAACATCGCCACGGACGTACTGGGCAAGGTATCCCGCTCGGGGCTGGGTATCGTGCTGTGGCTGACCAACCTGGTGCTGATCCCGGTGGTGGCGTTCTATCTGCTACGCGACTGGGACCGGCTCGTCAGCACCATCGACCGCATGCTGCCGCGTTCGATCGAGCCAACCATCGCCTACCTGGCCAATGAATCGAACAAGGTGCTGGGCGCATTCGTGCGCGGTCAGTTGCTGGTGATGCTGGGCCTGGGCATTTACTATGGCGCCGCGCTGTCGCTGGTCGGGCTGTCGGTCGGCTTGCTGATTGGGCTGGTGGCGGGCCTGCTCAGTTTCGTGCCGTACCTGGGTTTCATTATCGGTTTCGGTGCCGCGATCATCGCGGTGCTGGTGCAATACGGCGACTGGACGCACCTGCTGATCGTCTGCGGCGTGTTCGTCATTGGCCAGTTGCTGGAAGGCTATGTGCTGGTGCCCCGACTGGTCGGCGGCAAGATCGGGCTGCATCCGGTGGCAGTGATCTTTGCGGTGCTGGCGGGCGGTTATCTGTGCGGCTTTCTCGGCGTGCTGCTGGCGCTGCCGGCGGCCTCGGTGATCATGGTGGTGCTGCGCTATCTGCTCGAACGCTACCGGATGAGTGAGCTGTATACCGAGGAAGGGCCGGATGACCCGGCTATCGTCGAGCATGCCGAGGTCGAGGTGGACGTCACGGTGCGCAGTGCCGACGACCCGGTCAGCAGCGCGACCGAAGTCCCCCAGAAACCCGCCAAGGCCGACCCCAGCGCGCCATGATTCCGCAGTTGCCACTCGCCCTGCGCTGGCCGCGTCGCCAGCGTTTCGAACATTTCCACGCCGGCGTCAATGCCGCTGCGTTGGCCGCCGTGCAGGCGCTGGCCAGCGACGTCGGTGCGCCCTGGGTCTATCTGCACGGTGCGCTCGGCAGTGGGCGCAGTCACTTGCTGATGGCAGCGTGTCAGGCGGCAAGCGCCGCGGGCCGCCGGGTGCAATATCTGCCGCTGGCGACCTTGGGCGACCGCGCGGCAGCGTTGCGCGGCGTCGCGGGCAGTGAGTTGCTGGCGCTGGACGATCTGGGCGCAATCGCTGGCGATCGCGACACGGAGCACGCACTGTTCGACCTCTACAACCGCGCCCGCGCCGAAGGCAGCGCCCTGCTGTTCGCGGCCGATGCCACACCGGCCCAACTCGGCCTCGAACTCCCCGACCTACGCTCGCGTCTCGGCGCCTGCACCCAGTTCGCACTGAAGCCGCTCGATGACGCCGAGCGCCGCGCAGTACTGAAAGCGCAGGCCGCCTCGCGCGGCATCGAACTGGACGACAGCGTGCTCGACTGGCTGTTTGCGCGCTATGCGCGCGATCTCGGTGCGCTGCTGGATTTGCTCGACAAGCTGGATCAGGCCTCGCTGGCCGCGCAGCGGCGCATCACGATCCCATTCTTGCGCAGCTTCCTGCGCGAGTCTGATGAGATGCCTTGATCGGAAGGGCCGCCCGTAGGTTGGGGTGAGCAACGCGAAGCCCAATGATTGCTGCATGCCGATGTTGGGCATCACTGCGTTCACCCCAACCTACGTTCGACTTGTGGGTCGAGGCTGACCCATACAAATACAACAAAGGCGCCCGAAGGCGCCTTTGTTTGTTCAACGGGTCGATAAAGCTTAGGCCTTCAGCAATGCCGGTGTTGCCTGCTGCCCGATCGCGTCGACCATCGCTTTTGCCACATTGAGGTTGCCGGCGATGATGTTGCCGCTGGCGGGGATGCCGTCGCGGCCGGCGAAGTCGCAGTAGCGACCGCCGGCTTCGTGCACCAGCAGCACGCCGGCAGCCATGTCCCACGGCTTCAAGCCGATCTCGAAGTAGCCGTCGTAGCGGCCGGCGGCGACGTAGGCCAGATCGAGCGCGGCGGAGCCGGAGCGACGGATGTCCTCGGCCTGGCCGAGGATCGCGCGGGTCATGTCCAGTTGCGGAACGAGGTGTTCACGCTGGCGGAACGGGAAGCCGGTGGCGATCATCGCGCCGCCGAGGTTCTCGCGCTTGGATACGCGCATGCGGCGATCGTTGATGTAGGCGCCGTCACCCTTGCTGGCGGTGTACAGCTCATCGCGCAGCGGGTCGAAGACCACGGCGTGGATCGGCACACCTTTTTCCAGCAGCGCAATGGAAACGCTGAAGTGCGGGATGCCGCGCAGATAGTTGTGGGTGCCGTCGAGCGGGTCGATCACCCACGTCAACGGGCCTTTGCCGGTGGCACCGCTTTCCTCGGCGAGGATCGCGTGATCGGGATAGGCGCGGCGCAGTTCCTTGATGATTTCCGCTTCGGCCAGCTTGTCGACTTCGGAGACAAAATCCAGCTGCTGCTTCTCGACGACATTGAGTCCGTCGATGCGGTTCATGTAGCGCAGGATCACGTTGCCTGCAGAACGCGCGGCGCGCGCCGCGATCGTAACGTGGGGTCTGGGCATGGCTTCGACTTTGCAAAAGAGCGGGGTTGCGGCCGGCGATTCTAGCAGAGGCGGGGCCGTAGGGCGGGATCGGGCGCCCCAAAGCCGCCGCATCCACTATCCTAGGCGACCACTTTTCGCCAGTTGTTGCACATGACTCCTGCCCACGATCTCGCCGCCCGTATCCGCTTTGTGCTGGTGCGTACCTCGCATCCGGGCAATATCGGCAGCGCCGCGCGGGCGATCCGCACCATGGGCTTCGAGCGGTTGGAGCTGGTAGCGCCAGCGCGCTTTCCCGACACGGAGGCGAACGCCCTGGCGGCCGGTGCGGACGACGTACTGGCGAATGCCGGCATCCATGACGCATTGATCGAAAGTCTCGCCGGCAGCAGTCTGGCGCTGGGCTTGTCGGCGCGACGACGCGGCGTGAACCTGCCGGAGATATCGCCTCGCGAAGCGGCCGCGCAGGTGCTGGCCGCCGCTGCCCGCGGTGAGCAGGTGGCGCTGGTGTTCGGCAACGAGCGTACGGGTCTGGAGAACGAGGAGCTGGCGCGTTGCCACGCGATGGTGCGGATTCCCAGCGTGGACGATTTCAGCTCGCTGAACCTGTCGCAGGCGGTGCAGGTGATGGCCTACGAACTGCGTCTGGCGATGCTGGGCGACGAGGTACTGGTTTCAGCGCCAGTGCGCGACGAGCCGCCGGCCGATGCGACGCAGATGGAGCAGTTCTACCAGCATCTGGCGCAAATGCTGGACGACATCGAGTTTCACAAGGGACGCGAACCCACCACGATCATGTTGCGCCTGCGCAAGCTATTCCAGCGCGCGCAGCCAGATGAGCGCGAGCTGCGTGTGCTGCACGGGATTCTCGCCGATGCGCAGCGGATGGCGCAGTTGGCGACAAAGCGGTAGGAGCGCTTCCTGCGCGCACTTTTCAGAAAAGCAAAAAGCCGAATCAAAAGCGGAGCCCAAGCCGCAACTATCGATCCGGGCAGCTCATAGTTTCCCGAATGCCCTTCGACTCCGCTGCGCTACGCTCAGGGCGAACGGTTTATGCGAAGGATTTGCGGACCGGCTCAATAAAACATTGCGCATCACGCTGGCGCGCTTTCGCAGTTGCTTTTGCTTTCGTAGCCGCGCAGCGGCTGCGCGCCGAGTGCGAGCATGGATGCCCGGCAAGCGCCAAGCGGGGTGGCCTTCTCTTTGGGTTACTTTTCTCTTGGCCGTGGCCAAGCAAGAGAAAAGTGACTCGCCCTCCGCAGGAGGACGAAACGCTCTGCAAGCGAAATGGCAGATGGCGGGAAAATGTCCAGCTCACGCCCAACGCACTGGGCCCCTGCCTTCGCTTCGGGTGACGAGAAATGAGTATTTCCGCGAACACCCGAACCCTCACCCCAGCCCTCTCCCGGCGGGAGAGGAGGCAGAGCACTCCGCAGGCGCGCTCCTACGTGCCCGATGACTCATCCGACGGAGCACGGGTGACCAGCAATTTGTCGATGCGGGCACCGTCGAGGTCGACCACTTCGAAGCGGATGCCGCGCCAGGCGAATACCTCACCGGTTTGCGGGATGCGGCCGAGTGCGGTCATCACCATGCCGGCGACGGTGCGAAAATCGTGCTCCTGCTCACCGGGGAGGTGATCCAGGCGCAGCAGTTCACGCAGGTCGTCGGTCGAGAGGCTGCCGTCGATCAGCCAGCTGCCGTCCGCACGCTGCACGATCGGTGCGTTCTGGTCGTTTGCGCCATGGGCGATCTGACTGACGCCAACCACCGCTGCCAGCAGGTCGTTTACAGTCACCACGCCCTCGATGTCGCCGTACTCGTCAACTACCAGTGCCAACTTGGTTTCGGCATCGCGGAATTCTTCCAGCAAGTCCAGCGCACGCGCGGTGGCCGGCACGAACAGGGGCTTGGACAAATGATCGAAAAGCTCCGGCTTGCCCTCGGCAAAACTGTGCAGCAGGCGTTTGACCTCAACCACGCCAACCACGTCGCTCTCGTCACCGCGAAACACCGGATAACGCGAATACGGAGTCTGCCGCAACACTTCGACGTTTTCCTGGCGCGTAGCGGCTACATCGAGCCAGGCGATGCGCATGCGCGGGGTCATCACGCTGTCCACCGTGCGGTCGCCCAGGCGCAGCACGCGGTTGACCATGTTGTGCTCATCCGGGTCGAGCACGCCCTGTTCGGCGCTCTCGGCCACCAACATGCGGATTTCGTCTTCGGTGACCACGCCGCGGCGTTGCTGATTGACCCGCAGCAACCGCAATATCAGGTTGCTGGACACGTTCAGCAGCCACACAAACGGTGAACACAGCCGCGACAGCAGCAGCATCGGGATCGCCATGTACACCGAAACCTGCTCCGGTGCCGACAGCGCCAGCCGCTTGGGTACCAGTTCGCCAATCACGATCTGGACGAACGAGATCAGTACAAAGCCGAGCACGATGCCGATCACCCGCGCATACGGCCCCAGCCAGGCGGCGCGACCGTCGTGCAGGGCCTCGGCAATGTGGCCGCCGAGCGCATCGCCGGCGACCGCACCGGTAATCAGCATTACCAGCGTGATGCCGACCTGTACGGTGGACAGGAAATGTTCCGGAGCCTCTGCGTGGCGCAGCGCGAGGGCGGCGCGGCGGCTGGTTTTCGCCATCTGCTTGAGGCGACTCTTGCGCGAGACGACCAGTGCCATTTCCGACAGCGCAAAAAAACCGTTGCACAGGGCCAGCACGAAGACGAGCGCGATTTCGGTCAGCATTGTGACAATGGCAGGTGTGGGTGCATGGGGGTCAAGTGTAAGGGCAGCCGGGCCTCTACATTACCTCGGCCGGGCATCGGTGGCGGGATCGGGGCATCCCTGAGTTGTCGGGCTGTCCTGTAACATTACCGTCATCTCGTTACCCCCAAGGCTTGGCCGCATGTTTTCACTGCAGACTATTTTCGGCAAAGGCGACAAGTTCTACGGCTTGCTCGAACAAAGCGCAGCCACCGTTTGCGAGAGTGCGAAGGCCCTGCACGAGCTCCTGAGCAAGCCGGGCCAAGGCTCGGTAATGGCCGCGTTTACCGCCACCCGCGCTCGCGAAAAGGAGCTGGCGGCGCAGATCAGTGAGGGCCTGGTGAACACATTCGTCACCGCGCTCGATCGCGAGGACATCGAGGCGCTGAACTCCGCGCTGTACAAGATTCCCAAGACCATCGAAAAATTCGCCGAGCGCTACGAGATCGTGTCCGAGCGCTTGGTCGGGGTGGAATTCGCCCAGCGCGCACTGGTCCTGGAGCGATCCAGCCAGGTCGTCGCCGAGATGATCGGCGAGCTGCGCCGCCTGCGCATCGACCCGGTGAAGAAATTGCAGGATCGCCTGCAGGCGCTGGAGTCCGAAGGCGACCGCATGCTGCTGTCGCCGTACCGTACGTTGTACGTCGAGGGTGGCGATGTGATGCGGGCGGTGCTGGCGAAGGATCTGTTCGAGCTCATCGAGAAAGCGATCGACAAGTGCCGCGACGTCGGCAATATCGTCTATTCGATCGTGCTGAAGAACTCCTGAGGGCCTGGGCGTGATCTTTTGTATCGCCTGTTGCCGGAGCCAGGGATGGCCAGTCCGTCGTGCTGAGCTGATCGCCGCCGGAGACCGCGCATGAGTCTCGGTCTGGTTTTGGCTGAAGTGCTGATCGCACTTGGTTTTACCTACATCAACGGCTTCCACGACACCGCTAATTCGATTGCCACCGTCGTCGCCACCAAGGTGCTGACGCCGGGTCAGGCCGTGCTGCTGGCGGCCGTCACCAACCTGTTTGGCGCATTGCTGGGCACCGCCGTGGCAGCCACGATTGCCTCGGGGTTGATCGATGCCGGAGTGATCGACGTGGGACCGCAGCTGGTGATCTGCGCGTTGCTGGCAGCGATCGTGTGGAACCTGGTGACCTGGTGGCTGGGTCTGCCATCGAGTTCCAGCCACGCACTGGTCGGTGCGCTGGTGGGGGCAGCTGTTGCGGCATCAGGCAACAAGTTCAGCTCGGTGATCTGGGTGCAGGGCAATTGGATCACCGGACACGGCGTCATCCCGAAAGTGATCATCCCGATGGTGCTCTCGCCGCTGGCCGGCTTCATCATCAGCTTTGCGTTGATGGGTGGGCTGTATGCGCTGCTGGCCTGGTTTTCCCGTCGGCACGGCTGGCTGCACCGGCTTGGCCGCACTCCGTTCGTCAACAGCTTTTTCGGCAAGGCGCAGATTTTTTCCGCGACGGCGATGGGCGTGGCGCACGGCATGAACGATGCGCAAAAGAGCATGGGCATCATCGCGCTGGCGCTGGCCGGCGGCACCGCGGCACATCAGTTCGATCAGCTGCCGCAATGGCTGGGTTTTCTCCGGATCGCCGAGAACACCGCCGGCGGGTTTGTCATCCCGGTCTGGGTGAAAGTGGTCTGCGCCCTGACCATGGCCGGTGGTACGGCCGGTGGTGGCTGGCGCATCATCAAGACGCTCGGTCACAAGATGGTCAAGCTGCACCCGATCAATGGCTTCGCCGCCGAAACCAGCTCGGCCGCGGTGATTCTGACCGCTTCGATGTTCGGTATTCCGGTATCGACGACCCACAACGTGTCCGCCTCGATCATGGGCGTCGGTGCGGCCAAGCGCTTCAATGCGATTCGCTGGTCGGTGGTGGAGCGCATGGTGTGGGCGTGGATACTGACCCTGCCGATCACCGCACTGCTGGCTTATGGGCTGGTGCAGGTGGCGATGGGCAAGGCCTGGTAAGCGTCGCTTAGAGCGCGTCGCCGCCGCTGACGACGATCTGTTCCAGCTGGTCGCCGAGCGTGCCCAGCTCAAGCACCACGCGTTGCAGCTCGTCACGGTTGAGCAATTCGTACGGGCGGTTTTCGCACAAGTGCAGGTAGGGCGCGCCGTCGAGGTCGGCTACCGCCAGAAAGCCGGTGCGCTGCTGCCAGTTGAAGCGCAGGCAACGGTTCGGATCGGTGCCGGCGAGCGGGCCGATCGGGGTGGAGATGCGCAGATAGCGACGGCCCGATTCATCCTCCAATTCAGCCAGATAGATGCCCTGATGCCGGTCGTGCGACAGTTCAAGGTCGAAACTGATCAGATAGGGGTCGTTGTGGCGCAGCTCATGCTGGCTGCTGATGTGGGAACGTACGGCTTCGAAGTGACGCATGGTGCAACTTCCGTGGCTGGCAAGAGGCCTTGCTACTCTGCCACGTCTTCGAGTCTGCGTCGCGTTGACGCGTTGACGCGTTGACGCAGCAAGGCTTTGGGCCCGTGTGGCTGATCCCGTGCTGTGTTTTCCCGGCTGATAGCGGAATATTCTTAATTTGAACATGAACGACGGTCACGCCCGCATCTACGCCGCCATTGCCGCGATTCCTGCCGGACGGGTCGCCAGCTACGGCGCCATCGCCGCCCGTGCAGGATTGCCGGGGCGGGCGCGGCTGGTTGGCCGGCTGCTCGGCGAAACACCTGACGGCATGCAGCTGCCGTGGTATCGCGTGCTGCGTGCCAGCGGCCAGATCGCGATGCCGCCGGGTAGCCGAGGCTTTCGCGAGCAATGCCGGTTGCTGCGGGCGGAGGGCGTCGAGGTGAAAAACGGCCGCGTGCCGCTGTCCCGGTTTGGTCTCGATGGCGATCTGGATCACATGCTGTGGGGTATGCCGGACGACTGAAGCCAGGATGCCCCGACGATGCGTCGCGCCTTTCCCTACGAATTTTCGACAAGTGTTCCAGTCGGGTTTGTTAGCATGCACCCGATGGATTCTTCTGCTCTCGACCTACTTCAAAGCGTTTTCGGTTACCCCAGTTTCCGCGGTCAGCAACAAGCCGTCGTCGAATGTGTGAGCGACGGCGGCGATGCGCTGGTGCTGATGCCGACCGGCGGTGGCAAGTCGCTGTGCTACCAGATCCCGGCGCTGCTGCGGCAAGGCACCGGCATCGTGGTGTCGCCGTTGATCGCCTTGATGCAGGATCAGGTCGACGCGTTGCGCGAAGCCGGCGTCGCCTCGGCCTATCTCAATTCAAGCCTCGGTGCCGAGGATCAGCGCGAGGTCGAGCGGCAATTGCTGGCGGGTGAATTGAACCTGCTCTACGTCGCACCCGAGCGGCTGCTGACCGGGCGTTTCCTGAGCTTGCTTGAGCGCACCGAAGTGGCGCTGTTCGCGATCGACGAAGCGCACTGCGTGTCGCAGTGGGGTCACGATTTTCGCCCCGAATATCGCGAGCTGGCGATCCTGCATCAGCGCTTTCCGCAGGTGCCGCGCATCGCGCTCACCGCCACTGCCGATCCGCGCACTCGCGATGAGATCGTCGAGCGACTCTCGTTGCAGCAGGCGCGGCAGTTCGTCTCCAGCTTCGACCGGCCGAACATCGGCTATCGGGTGGCCCTGCGCGACAACGCAAAGCGTCAGCTCACCGAATTTTTGCAGGGTCATCGTGGCGAGTCCGGCATCGTCTACTGCCTCAGCCGCAAGAAGGTGGATGACATCGCCGAATGGCTGGCTGAGATCGGCGTCGAGGCACTGCCGTATCACGCAGGGCTCGATGCGGCCAAACGCGCGGCGAACCAAAAACGCTTCCTCCGCGAAGACGGCGTGGTGATGGTCGCCACTGTCGCGTTCGGCATGGGCATCGACAAGCCTGACGTGCGCTTCGTTGCGCACCTGGACCTTCCACGCAGCATCGAAGGCTATTACCAGGAAACGGGTCGTGGCGGCCGCGATGGGCTGCCGGCCGAGGCCTGGATGATCTACGGTTTGTCCGACGTGGTGACGATGAGCCAGATGATCGCGCAGTCCGAATCCGCGGATGATCGCAAGCGGGTGGAGCGGCAGAAACTGGAGTCGCTGCTGGCCTACGCCGAAGCGACCGGTTGTCGTCGCGAGCTGCTGCTCGGCGCGTTTGGTGAGACTTATCCGGGCCCTTGCGGCCATTGCGACAACTGCGTCGCGCCGCCGAAAACCTGGGATGCCACGGTGCCGGCACAAAAGGCGCTGTCGGCCGTCTATCGCAGCGGCCAGCGTTTCGGCTCCGGTCATGTGATCGACGTCCTTCGCGGTGAGGAAACCGAACGTGTGCTCAGCCTCGATCACCATCGGCTGAGCACATTCGGCATCGGTGCCGAGATGGATGAGAAGCAGTGGCGCTCGGTGTTCCGACAGCTGCTCGCTGCCGGCCTGCTGGAGGCTGACGCGGAGGGTTATGGCACCTTGCGCCTGACCGCCGCCAGCCGTGCCGTGCTCAACGGCCAGAAGTCGGTAAAGCTGCGCGAGGATGCCCGTCCGGAACGCGGCCGTCGTCGTCGCGACAGCAAGTTGATCGTTGCGGGGGGAAGCCTCGGCATCGAAGCGTACGAGCAGTCGATGTGGGATGCGTTGCGTGCCTTGCGCACGCAACTGGCCAAGCAGCACGGCGTGCCGCCATACGTGGTTTTCCACGATGCGACCTTGCTGGCGATGCTGCGCGCACTGCCGGCAAACGAGGACGAACTGGCCACCATCAGCGGCGTCGGCGAAGCAAAGCTCAAGCGCTATGGCCGGGACTTTCTCGCCGTGATCAACGCGCAAGAGTGAATCTTCAAGAGTTCTCCCGAAACTGATCGGTGTCGGATTTTAGCTACGCAGACGATGTCCTCGCGCAGGTGGAGAGGGAACGTCAGTAGACGACGTTAAATTGCAGCGCAATTAATTTACACAACAAAATCCTTGTCAGGAACGGGTGTGTTGTCCCCTTTCTGACAGGTCGATATCCGCTTAAAAGCCGCCGTGATTGCTGGGGCAATTTTGGCGATCATGACAAAGGCTCGTCACCGCAATAAGCGGCCTCCGTTTATATGCTTGGTTAATGTAGTCATTAACCATAATTATGTGTATGTATTTTCCGGTGATTTTGTAGGTTCGCGCCTAGGGACGTCTGCTAGAGCATTTAATGCGGCGTCCCCTCGTTTCCGGGCACTACATGCCCACTCTCTTTGGGTGGGTCCGTCATTATGTGTATCCGTCGCATTATAGATTTGCTCAGGGCAGGTTCCACCTGGTTTGTCCATTTGCCCCAGTAGGACGCAGGGGCTACAAAAATAATGCCTGCCTGCGTTTAATTAATCAGAATTTTCACGGGCCACTCATTTGCGGTCCATAAAGCACGATTGGATTCAAGTGCCTTCGGCCAAGTTGCGACGCGACTCAAGACGATGCAATCAAGGAGATTCAAAGATGAGGAATATCAAGCAAGCGCGAATGAGTCGCACGCAAAAGAAATTGCTCGGCGCCGCCATGTTTGGCTTTTGTGTCGAATTCTGCGGCGGCGCGTATGCCACGGAAATCAATACCGGCAACGATAACGTAAAGATTCGCTTCGATAACACCATTCGCTACAACTATGGCGTGCGTGTCAAAAATCAGGATCCTTCCATTCTGAAAAACGCGAATGCCGATGATGGCGACCGCAACTTCGGGAACGGCAGCACGGTCACCAACCGCCTGGACCTGCTCACGGAATTTGACTTCACCTACAAGCAGAAATTTGGAGCGCGAGTCAGTGCGGCGTCTTGGTACGACCATGCCTATGCGGGAAGTCTCGACAATACAAATGTCGCGACCTCCAACCATGTCGTCAATCGCGCCCCTGCATTCGGGCTCAGCAACTATGCAGAGCGGTACTACAACGGGCCGTCTGGTGAAATACTGGATGCTTTCGCGTTTGGCACATTTGACTTGGGCAGCATGCCACTCAGTGTACGCGCCGGTCGTCATACGGTGAACTGGGGCGAAGCCCTGCTCGGCGGTGGTGCCATACACGGCGACACCTATGGTCAGGCGCCGCTGGACCAGGCCAAGGGATTTGCGAATCCGGGCGTGGAGGCCAAGGAGCTCTATCGCCCGTTGACGCAGATTTCCGCACGGCTCCAAGCGACGCAGACGCTGTCGCTGGCCGCCCAGTATTTTTTCCAATGGCAGCCGAGCCGCATTCCTGAGGCAGGTACCTATCTTGGCTTCAACGATGCACTGCAGTTTGGCGGCGAGTCGTTGATCGTGGCACCAGGCGTGCGCTTTACCCGCACGACCGACATCACGCCGAAGAATACGGGGGATTGGGGTCTGGCGGCGCGCTGGAGTCCCGAGTGGCTGGATGGCACCGTGGGGCTTTACGTACGGGATTTTTCTGACAAGTTGCCGCAGATCATCTTGATTCGAACCACCCGCCAGTACCTGCTCAACTATGCCGGCGGCGTCCACCTGTATGGCGTGAGCCTGTCCAAGCAAGTTGCAGGCATCAGCTTTGGCGCCGACCTGAATTACCGCAGGGACATGCCACTGGCAAGCAGCACGGTGACCGTCGCCACGGCGGCGAACCTGCCGGCACGAGGCGATACGCTCGGCGCTCGGGGCAACACGCTGCACGGCGTTTTCAACGCGCTCGGTACGATCAATACCACGCCGGTCTTCAATAGCGCGACCTGGGCGGCTGAGTTGACGTGGAACCGTTATCTGTCGGTGACCCAGGGCAGCAACGTCTTCAAGGGCAACCCGAGCTATACCGCCATCGACAAGGTCTCGAAGGACTACTTTGGTTTCTCGGCGAATTTCACGCCGACCTGGTACCAGGTATTTCCCGGCGCGGATCTGCTGCTGCCGCTCAGCTATACGGTCGGTTTGCACGGTAACTCTGCGGTCGCCTTCGGTGGCAACGAGCATGCGGGAAGCTATGCCGCTGGACTGGGGCTGGATCTGTACAGCCGATATCGCTTTGACCTGAAGTACGTCGACTACTTCGGAAATTCAACGGTCAATCCGCTGACGGGCGCCATCACCGTGGTGAACGGCAATGGCGTGTTCCTGAAAGATCGCGGCGCCGTCTACCTTACTTTCAAGACCACATTCTAAGAGGTTTCGGACATGGCTAAGCTTAAAATGACATGGCTGGTGGCTGGTCTGTTGATCACCCAGTTGGGCAGTGTGCACGCTGCGGTGACGCCGGATGAAGCGAAAGCGTTGGGCACCACCCTGACGCTGGTGGGAGCTGAGAAGGCCGGTAGCGTGGATGGCGTCATACCAGCGTATACCGGCGGACTGACTAGCGCGCCGGCGAACTTCGACAAGACGAAGAACGTGCGTCCTGATCCGTTCGCCGACGAGAAGCCGCTGTTTTCGATCGATGCGAAAAACATGGGCCAGTACGCGGACAAACTGACCGCAGGCACGAATGCCCTGTTGAAGAGCGTGCCTGGCTATCGCGTCGATGTATACCCGACTCATCGCACCGCTGCGTATCCGCAATCCGTACTCGACAATACGGTGAAGAACGCGACCCGGGCAAAAATAGATGCTGATGGCGTAAGCATGCACGGCGGCAGCGGTGGTATTCCATTTCCGATTCCTGGCAGCGGCCCGGAGGTGATGGAGAATTTCCTCGCGCGTTTCAACGGTGCCTCGCTGCAGATGCCGAAGTTCAGCGCATATAACGTCGACAGCGCCGGGAAACTCGTATTGTCAGCCCAGGGAAGCTTCCTGCTGGAAAGCGTCTTCTATGACGAGTCCAAGGTCGGCAATCTCACCGTGCTTAATCGGGCCCGCTTCAACTACACCGGTCCTGCGCGCCGGGCCGGCGAAGCGATCATGTCGCTGGAACCTATCGACTATAGCGACAAGGGACGACGTGCCTGGCAGTACTTGCCCGGTCAACGTCGAGTGCGGCTTGCCCCGGACTTGGCCTACGACACACCCAACGGCAGTACAGCAGGCATGTCGACCTACGACGACGTGAACCTGTTCAACGGAAAGATGGATCGCTTCGACTTCAAGCTGGTCGGCAAGAAGGAAATCTACATCCCGTACAACACTTATCGTTTCACCTACGCTGCCGACCCTGACAAGGTGTTTCTCGCCAAGTCAGTGAATCCGGACATGGTGCGTTGGGAATTGCACCGCGTATGGGTGGTCGAAGCGAAGCTGAAGGACGGCCAGCGTCACATCTACTCGCGCCGCACGTTCTACATGGATGAAGACAGTTGGGCAGCTGTCGCCAGCGATCAGTACGACGGGCACGGGCAACTCTGGCGCGTAGGCTTTTCCTACCTTAGCCAATCGTACGACGCGCTTGTGCCGACCACGATGACCGCCGGCCAATACGACCTCGTCGCCGGTACCTATTACATGAATCTATGGCCCGGCAGCAGCGGCGTGAAGTTCTCCAACACGCGTTTGCCGGACGCCTACTGGACTGGCGACAGCCTTGCGGGGCAGGGCGTGCGCTAATGCGCCATCGCCAAAAGACCCGTGGGCGACGCCAGCACCCTCGCATGTGCCTCGCTGATGAAGTTTGAAGGCGGCCCAGCCGGGTTGCTGGTTGGTTGCTGTCATGGATTGAACCACTGATGGAGACAAGCGTGCTGCAAAAAATTTCATGGGCCGCGCTTTTCCTCGCGACCGTTGCCGTGGCTGGGGTGACGGTGGCAACGTCGCCCACGTCGCCGACGTCGCCCACGTTTCTGTCGCCATTGGAGGTGCCCGCGGCCAGGAGTGCTCTCGCCATGCGCGTACCGCTCAATGCGTTGGCCAATGCGGGCGGTCGTCTGGTCACGGCGGGCCAGCGTGGCCATATCCTTTACACGGATGACGGCAAGCGCTGGACGCAGGCAAGCGTGCCAGTCAGTTCGGATTTGACGGCGCTGGCTTTCCCCGCCGCGAAGCAGGGCTGGGCGGTCGGACACGAGGGCGTCATTCTGCATACCGCCGATGGCGGCGCCACCTGGGAGAAGCAGCTCGACGGCACGCAGGCCGCCGAATTGATCGTCAAGCGCTATGGCCATCCGACCAACCCCGCCGATCCGGCAAGCCAACAACTGCAAAAGGATGCTGAAGCGTTCGCCGAGCAAGGCGCGGACACATCCTTTCTCGATGTGTGGTTCGAAGACGAAAAGAAGGGCTTCGCGATCGGTGCCTTCAACCTGATCTTTCGCACTGAAGATGGGGGCCACAACTGGATACCGTGGCTCGATCGCATCGAAAATCCGAAAGCACTGCATTTGTATGCGATCCACCCGGCGGCCAATTCGGTATTCATTGCTGGTGAGCAGGGTCTGGTGCTCAAGCTCGACCGGGATCAACAACGCTTCATCAGCGTTGCGCTGCCCTACCAGGGCACCTTGTTTGGCGTGACAGGTACACGAGACATGACACTTGTATTCGGCCTCAGCGGGAATGCATACCGCAGCACCGATGACGGTGCCCACTGGGTCAAGATCGATACGGGCGTGAGGGCCGGATTGACCGGCGGCATCGTGCGTGCGGATGGTTCCGTAGTACTCGTCAGTCAAGCCGGACACGTGTTGCTGAGTACCGATGATGGCGCGAGCTTTCATCGAGTGACGACCGCGAACACGGCGCCGATCTTTGCCGTTGCGGAAACCGATAACCACGTCTTGGCGCTGGTCGGGACGGGTGGCGCACGGTTTGAAAACCTGAAGTGAGTGGCTCGGAGCAACAAGCGATGGCAAGAAACGATGCAGAAGCGATGCCGCCGATTCACGAGTTGACGCACTTTGATCGAAAGTCTGGCGGCCGGCTTGAGCGGATCATTTTCAACCATCGGCTGCAGGTCATTATCGTCTGCGTGCTGGCAACGCTGGTGTTTGGATTTCAGGCTCACAAGATCACGCTGAATGCAGCGTTCGAGCGGATGATTCCGCACAACCAGACCTATATCCAGAACTTCCTCGCCAATCGGGAAGAATTGCGCGGGCTTGGCAACGCCGTGCGCATCGTGGTTGAAAACAAGCGGGGGGACATCTTCGCCCCGGCGTACCTGCAGACGCTAAAGCAGATCAACGACGATCTGTTCCTGACGCCAGGGGTCGATCGCTCAGGCCAGAAATCGCTATGGATGCCGGTAGTGCGCTGGAGCGAAGTGACCGAGGAGGGGTTCTCCGGTGGACCGGTAATGCCGGACAACTACAAGGGGACGCCGCAGGATATCGACCAATTGCGGCAAAACATCGCCCGTGCGCAGATCCTTGGCGGCCTGGTAGGCAAAGACTACAGGTCGAGCATGATCTTCCTGCCCTTGATGGACAGGGATGCGCGCACCGGTGCGTCTTTGGACTACCGCGAATTTTCGCGGCAAATAGAAGTGCTACGCGCGAAATACGGGAAAACGCAGGACGGTCAAGACATCGCTATCCACATCGTCGGTTTCGCCAAGGTCGTGGGCGACCTGCTGGATGCGCTGGCCCAGATGATCTTCTATTTTGCAGCGTCCGCGGTCATTGCCGGACTGATCATTTACGCGTGGACGCGCTGCATCCGAAGCACCTTGCTGGTCTTGTCATGCTCGTTGATCGCTGTGCTATGGCAGCTCGGCTTGATCGCCACGCTGGGCTACCAACTTGATCCGTATTCGATCCTGGTGCCATTTCTGGTTTTTGCGATCGGCGTGTCGCACGGCGCGCAGAAGATGAACGGCATCATGCAGGACATTGGTCGCGGCGCGCATCGCCTGGTGGCGGCACGTTACACCTTCCGTAGATTGTTCCTGGCCGGGCTGACTGCGCTCGCGGCAGATGCCGTCGGTTTTGCCGTATTGATGCTGATCGATATTCCGGCCATCAAGCAACTCGCTATCATCGCCAGTGTCGGCGTTGCCCTGCTGGTCATCACCAATTTGGTGCTGCTGCCGGTGATGCTGTCGTATACGGGTGTCAGCAAGAAGGCCGCCGAGCGCGCCCTGCGTGCGGAAGCCCAGGTTGGCGGTCCGTGGCGCTGGCTGGAACGATTTACCACGCGGCGCTGGGCCGTGGTGGCTATGGTATTTTCCCTTGCCTTGGTAGCTGCTGGCTTCGCGATCAGCATGCACCTGGAGGTTGGCGACCTGGATGCGGGTGCCCCGGAGCTGCGCGCCCATTCGCGCTACAACCTCGACAATGCCTACGTCACCAGCCAGTACGCCCTGTCCGGCGACCAGTTCGCGGTGATCGTCAAGACCAAGCCGGAAGGTTGCCTTGAATATGCAACGCTGGTTGAAGCGGACCGTCTCGGCTGGGCGCTGCAACAGATTCCCGGTGTGCTGAGCACCGTGTCACTGCCCGACGCGGTACGCAAGATCACTGCAAGCAGCTTCGAAGGCAGCAACAAGTGGCTAACTATCTCGCCAAATCAGGGTGTATTGAACTACGCCGCGCGTACCGCCAGCACGACCAACCCTGACTTGTTCAACAACGAATGCTCGGTGATGCCGGTGATCGCGTATCTGGCTGACCACAAGGCCGAGACGCTGGAGCGCGTGGTGAAGGTCGCCGACCAATTTGCCGCCGGGCACAGCACGCCGGACCGGCAGTTTCTGCTGGCCGCTGGCAGCGCAGGCATTGATGCGGCGACCAATATTGTCGTCAGACAGGCGAACCGCATCATGTTGCTGTACGTCTATGCGGCGGTCATTCTGCTGTGCTTCGTCACGTTTCGCAGCTGGCGCGCGGTGGTGGTGGCGGTAGTGCCGCTGGCGATGACTTCGGTATTGTGCGAAGCCCTGATGGTCGTACTTGGCATGGGCGTCAAGGTGGCAACGCTGCCGGTGATTGCGCTGGGTGTCGGCATCGGCGTCGATTACGCGTTGTACCTGCTGAGCATCCAGTTGGCACAGCAACGCGCCGGCGCCACACTCGTGGATGCCTACCGACATGCATTGAAGTCCACCGGAAAGGTGGTGGCGCTGGTTGGCGTGACGCTGGCGGCGGGCGTAATGACATGGGCATGGTCACCGATCAAGTTCCAGGCGGACATGGGTATCCTGCTGACCTTCATGTTCGTGTGGAACATGGTTGGCGCGCTCGTGCTGATCCCGGCGCTATCGCACTTCCTGCTGCGCGGCGTTGAACTCAAGCCAACGCAAGGCCGGTTGCAACCGATGTAACGTCAGTGAAGAAAAGCTACCCGCCCTGGTCAACGGCGTCGAAGCAAGCGGATGAACCGTGGCAGACGACCATCGCGGCTTGCATCTGACGGCAGCCAGCCGTGCCGTACTGTGATCAACGCGCAGGAAAAATGCGGGTGCTGCGTGTCGACGCTTGCGCTGGTCGGTAACTGGCTTTACAACTAACAGACATCGCGAGTGCAGGCCAGTTTGGATGACGGCGGCGCACCTTCGTATTTCACGTCTGAAAGGATTGCGCATGCACGACGCCCCACTCATTGCCACCCTGGTTAGCGGCATCGTGCTGGCGTTTGTGTTTGCCTCCATCGCGTACAAGCTGCGATTGCCGCCGCTGGCCGGGTATCTGATGGCCGGCGTGGTGGTGGGGCCGTTCACGCCGGGCTATGTCGCCGATGGCCATCTGGCGCATGAGTTGGCCGAGGTAGGCGTGGTGCTGCTGATGTTCGGCGTGGGCCTGCATTTCTCGTTGAAAGATCTGTTGTCGGTCAAGGGCATCGCGATTCCGGGTGCGCTGGTTCAGATGGCGGTGGCCACCATGCTCGGCATGCTGCTCGGCTGGGGGCTCGGCTGGCCAGTGGCACAAGGTTTCGTGTTCGGTCTGGCGCTGTCGGTGGCAAGTACCGTGGTGTTGCTGCGGGCGATGGAAGAACGCCGACTGATGGAGACCGAGCGAGGCCGCATCGCGGTGGGCTGGCTGATCGTCGAGGATCTGGCGATGGTGCTGGCCCTCGTGCTGTTGCCGGCGATTGGACTGGCGCTGAGTAGCGGCGGGCAGAATGGTGCCGCGCTCTCTTTGGCAACACTCGCCACGACGGTTGGCATCACCATCGGCAAGGTGGTGTTGTTTGTCGCCTTGATGCTGGTCGTCGGCAAGCGGCTGATCCCGTGGATCCTCAAGGTCGTTGCACATACCGGCTCACGCGAGCTATTCCGCCTCGCGGTACTGGCGATTGCGCTGGGCGTGGCGTTTGGTCTGGCCGGGCTGTTCGGTGTGTCGTTCGAGCTGGGTGCATTTTTTGCCGGCATGATGATGGGCGAGTCGAAACTGGCCCAGCGCGCGACGGAGGAAACGTTGCCGCTGCGCGATGCGTTCGCGGTGTTGTTCTTCGTGTCGATCGGCATGCTGTTCAACTACCACGTGATTTTGACCGAGCCGATGGTGGTGCTCGCCGCCCTGGCGATCATCGTGATCGGCAAGTCGCTCGCCGCGTTCGGTATCGTGCTTGCGTTTGGACGTCCATTACGCACGGCACTGACGATTGCCACCAGCCTGGCGCAGATCGGCGAGTTTTCCTTCATCCTGATCGGCGTGGGAGTTGCGCAAAACCTGGTGTCAAAAGGTGCGCAGGATGTATTGCTGGCCGCCGCGATTCTTTCGATCCTGATCAACCCGTTGCTGTTCAAGCTGCTCGATCGCGCCCGGCCATGGTTGGACGCGCGCGAGGCGCTGCAACAAGACCAGAGCCTGGTGCCGGCACCCGATGAACCGGCGGCCGAGATCCTCGTCACCAGCGCGCTGGTTGGGCACGTGGTGGTGGCAGGCTACGGCCGCGTGGGCCGGCTGGTCGGCGAGTCGCTACACGAGCAGGGCGATGCTGTACTCGTGCTGGAAGAGGAAAAGGAACAGGTTGAGATGCTGCGTGAGCACGGCATCGAGACGATCGTCGGCAACGCGGCGCAGGACGACGTGCTGGAGGCCGCCAATCTTGGCCACGCGCGTGCACTGATAGTGACCGTGCCCGACGCGTTCGAGAGTGGAGAGGTGGTGCGGCTGGCACGGTTGGCCAATCCGCTGCTGCAGATCATTGCCCGCGCCGATTCCGATGCCGGCATGGCGCATCTGCTGCAGAAGGGTGCCGATCTGGTCGTATTGGCCGAGCCTGAGCTGGCTCGCGGTATGCTCGAGCATCTGCGCGGGCGTGCGATCGGGCCAGCGCCGGAGACCATTTGATCGTCAGATACATTCCGGCTGCAGACGTTCGATGCATACGTATTCAGCCGGACAGGCCAGGGGGCACAGGGCAGACTCGGTGCACCATTCAGTGATGCCATGACGTAGGGGACGCAATGAGCACAGCAGGCGCAACAGACGAATCGGGACAGCACGTTACCGCGCGAGTCGTACTCATATCGGCAGCCGCCGCGCTGGGGGGCTTCCTGTTCGGCTTCGACACGGCAGTGATCAACGGTGCGGTCGATGCGATCCGCGGCAGTTTCTCGTTGGGTGCGGCAGAGACCGGATTTGCGGTGTCGTGCGCCTTACTCGGCTCAGCGTTGGGTGCGTGGTATGCCGGCATGCTGGCGAACCGCCTGGGCCGGGTGCGTACCATGCAAGTAGCGGCGGTGTTGCTGGTGGCCAGCGCGCTGGGCTCGGGACTGGCGACCGCTGTGTGGGACCTGATCCTGTGGCGACTGGTTGGCGGCATCGGCGTCGGCGTGGCTTCAGTGATCGCGCCGACCTATATCGCCGAGGTATCGCCTGCGTACATTCGGGGCCGGCTGGGTTCGATGCAGCAACTGGCGATCGTGCTGGGCATCTTTACTGCATTACTTAGTGACGCATGGCTGGCCGGTTCGGCCGGCGGTGCATCGCATACGTTGTGGCTGGGGCTGCCGGCATGGCGCTGGATGTTCCTGGCGGCGGTGGTGCCGGCGCTGGTCTACGGCACGCTGGTGCTGGGCGTGCCGGAGTCGCCGCGGTATCTGGTCGCCAAAAGTCGTCTGGCGGAGGCGAAGGACGTGCTGCGTCAGGTGCTTGGCATGCACAGCGACGTCGCGCTGGACAGCAAACTGCATGACATCGAAGACAGCCTGCGTTCGGAACATCCGCCCCGCCTGAGCGACCTGCGCGGGAAGGCCGCCGGACTGCTGCCGGTGGTGTGGATTGGCATCCTGTTGTCGGTGTTCCAGCAGTTCGTCGGCATCAACGTGATCTTCTATTACTCGTCCACCCTGTGGCACTCGGTTGGTTTCAGCGAGGCGGACTCGTTCACGATTACCGTGGCGACCTCGGTGGTCAATGTGCTGGTGACCCTGGTGGCGATTGCGCTGGTCGACCGGATCGGCCGCAAGCCGTTGCTGGTCATCGGCTCGGCCGGCATGGCGGCGACCCTTGCGACGATGGCCTGGTGCTTCTCGCAGGCCACCGGCAGTGGTGCAACGCTCAGCCTGACGGGTGCGGCCGGTATCGTCGCGCTGGTCGCGGCGAATGCCTACGTGGTGTTTTTCGGGGTGAGCTGGGGCCCGGTGGTGTGGGTGTTGCTGGGCGAGATGTTCCCCAATCGGATCCGCGCCACGGCGTTGGCGGTGGCCGCGGCAGCACAGTGGCTGGCGAACTTCACGATCACCAGCAGCTTCCCTGCGCTGGCCGAGATCGGCCTGACGTTTGCCTATGGGCTATACGCCGGTTTTGCGCTGCTTTCGTTGCTGTTCGTGCTGTATGCCGTGCGCGAGACCAAGGGCATCGAGTTGGAAGACATGGGCGCCTGAAGATCGTTCTTCCGCCACCGACTACAATCATGCGGTAACAGGTAGGTTGGGGTGAGCGCTAGCGAAGCCCAACGCTCCCGCGGCTTGACGTTGGGCTTTGCTAGCGCTCACCCCAACCTACGCGTTAGCGCTGGGAGCGTGTATACGACACGCGGCGGGCAAAACAGCTAGGATTCGGAACGACCGGCGGCTAGACCATGGCCGCCGTCATGCTGTCTTGCGATGGGATTCCGGATCAATGTGCGGATGAAGGGTAAAGCGACCTCGATCGATATTGCTCATCTGGCTGGGGTATCCCAGGCCACGGTTTCGCGTGCGTTGCGCGGCAGCCCGCTGGTCAATGAGGAAACGCGGCGGCGGATCCAGGCTGCGGTGGAGCAGCTCAACTACAAGGTCGACAAGAACGCCTCCAATCTGCGCCGGATGTATTCCGGCACGCTCGCGTTGCTGCTGTTCGAGGATCCCACTGCCGACGAGTCGCACATCAATCCGTTCTTCCTGTCGATGCTGGGCTCGATCACCCGGGCCTGCGCGCAGCAGGGTTACGATCTGCTAATTTCGTTCCAGCAGTTTTCACGCGACTGGCATGCCGACTTTGCCGACAGCAAGAAAGCCGACGGCATCATCCTGCTCGGCTATGGCGACTACCTGGCCTACCGCGACAAGCTGGAGAAACTGGTCGCCCAGGGTACCCGTTTCGTGCGTTGGGGCGCGGTGTTGCCCGATCAACCAGGTATCTCCATCGGTTGCGACAACTTCAGTGGCGGCCATGCTATCGCCGAACATCTGCTGGAGCGGGGCTGCCGACGCATCGCGTTTCTCGGCGATGCATCCAGTCACTACCCGGAATTCTTCGAGCGCTATCGCGGTTATGTCGACGCATTGCAACAGGCCGGCCTGTCGGTGGATACCGCATTGCAGGAAAACGCCGAAAGCACCGAGCGCTCCGGCTATGAGGCGATGGATGCGCTGATCGCGCGCGGAGTCGGCTTCGACGCGGTATTCGCTGCCAGCGACCTGATCGCGATCGGCGCGCTGCGCGCACTCTCCGTCCACGGCCTGCGGGTGCCGCAGGATGTGGCGCTCGCCGGCTTCGACGACATCGCCATGGCCAGTTTCGTCAATCCACCGTTGACCACCGTGTTGCAGGACACTCGCCAGGCTGGCGAAGTCCTGGTCGACAGCCTGCTCAGGCTGATCCGCGCGCAGCCGGTCGAAAGCGCGATCCTGCCGGCGAAGTTGATCGTGCGGCGTTCGAGTCTGCGGGGCTAGATCGCTTTTACGCCGGCAGTTTCATGCGAATGTGGGTATCGCTTCCTGGGCGGGTTCGCGCACGCGCAGCGTGCACAGGCCAGCCACGATCAAGCTGACGCCACCCAGAGCCAGCGCCCAGATCGGCTGGCCATGGAAGAACAGCTTCAGCAGCACGCCCAGTACGCTGGCTGCGAGCAGCTGCGGGATCACGATGAAGAAATTGAAGATGCCCATATAGACGCCCATCTTCGCGGCGGGCAGGTTGTCCGATAGCATCGCGTACGGCAGCGAGAGAATCGACGCCCAGGCGAAACCCACGCCGACCATCGACAGCAGCAACCAGTCCGGATCGCGGATCAGCAGAAACGACAGCAGCCCCGCGCCGCCCAGGCACACGTTGATCAGGTGACTCAGGCGCAGCCCCCAACGGCGCACCATCCACGGGATCACCACCGCCGCCAGTGCAGCGAACACGTTGTAGACGGCGAACAGCACGTCAACCCAGTTCGCGCCGTTGTTGTAGGCGATGGAATGTGGATCAGTGCTGCCGAAGTGCACCTGGGTCACCGCTGGCGTGGTGTAGATCCACATCGCGAACATGGCGAACCATGAAAAAAACTGCACCCACGCCAGCCGCCGCATTGCTTCGGGCATCGCGTGCAGATCACCCAGCACCTGGGTGAACATCCCGTTGCCACCGTGCGCCCGGCTCAGCCACAGCAGCGACAGGCCGTATGCGACGAATCCGCCGGCCAACAGATATAGGGGATGGTCAAGCTGTAACCCCATGATCAGCCCGATCGCAATGACGCCGAACAGCAACCAGGCCAGCCCTTTGTTCCATGCGGCGCGGCGGTCGACGGTTTCAGCGGACAGCTCCGGTGCGGAAGTCGCGTCGTTGTCGAAGGCGAGCAAGGTGTCCGGTGGGAATTCGCGTGTGGTGCACACCGTCCACAACACCGAGCCCAGCAGCACCACACCGCCAAAATAGAACGCGTACTTCACCGTCTCGGGGATACCGCCGAGCGCCGCTACATTGGCCACGCCCAGCTTTGCCAGCAGCCACGGTAGCAACGAAGCCACGACGGCGCCGGTACCGATAAAGAAGCTCTGCATCGCATAGCCTTGCGCGCGCTGCTGCGTAGGCAACTGATCGCCGACGAAAGCGCGGAACGGCTCCATCGATACGTTGAACGAGGCATCCATGATCCACAGCAACCCGGCGGCCATCCATAACTTGGGTGCGTTCGGCATCCACAACAACGCCAGCGTGGCCAGCACGGCGCCAGCCAGGAAATACGGTCGGCGCCGGCCCAATCGGCCCCAGGTACGATCGGACAAGTGACCGATCAGCGGTTGCACCAGCAACCCGGTCAGCGGGGCGGCGATCCACAGCGACGGAATGTCGGACACGTCAGCACCGAGCGTCTGGAAGATGCGACTGACGTTAGCGTTCTGCAGAGCGAAGCCAAACTGGATGCCGAGGAAGCCGAAGCACATGTTCCAGATCTGCCAGAACGACAGCTCGGGTTTCCTGTTCATGGTGTCGGTGTTCCTGCGGCCAGCGGCGTGATCAACAGATCACCGATGCTGGCTGCGTTCAATGGTCCATCGATGCCGCCGTTACCGCCGGTGTAATGCGCGAAGTGGCGCAGGGAGCTCATGTTGAATCCCTGCTCGATAGAAAAGCTGCAATGTTCGCCCGCCCGTGCCGTGAAACCACCCGCGGTGGAGTGTTGCCTGCCGTCGCTGTGCGGCATCACCACGGGTATGGACTGTGGTGCGTCGCCCGCGCAGTGCACCACAAGCCGCTTCACCGCAGCGGTGATGCCGGTGTTGATCGGTCCATGATCGTTGGCGTAGATCAGGGTGGCCTGAAACTGGCCGCTGGTCGGTGCCATCCAGACGCGTGGCCATGTGCCGGAGACGCGCGTGCTGTCGCCGACGCATACGGCAGGACTGGGCAGTGACTCGATACCGTCGCGGCCGCGTCGGGTAACGCTGAAACATTGCTGCGCGGGCTGTGCATCGAATTGCGCGGCGCCGTTGATCGCGCCGTGTGGTTGTCCGTTGAGGTAAAGCAGGCCGTTGCCTTCGATGCGGAGCTGCCAGTGGTTACCGTCACGCGTCACCGTCGGCGCTTCCGGCGTGGGCGGCGCGAACATCGGCGCATCCAGGCGCAGTGGCGTGCTCGGCACCTGCACAGACTTCAGTTCAACGACCGTATCCGCACCATGATGTTGAATCGTACCGGCGACCAGAAGGTTGCCATCGAGTATGGCGGGGCGCACGAGTGTGATGCGACGATCGGGCAGCTGCAGATTGATGCGGTCGCTGTTGCCGAACAGCATCGGTACCAGCGAAGCCGGCAGTTTCGGTTCGACCCGGTCGTCATCGGTCATGCCGAACACGCCTTCGGTCACCATGTCCAGATAACCGGCCACTGACCACAGCTGACGCGGCGAGTCGACCACCGGTCCGCTCAGCTTGCCGTCGTCGACATGCGCGGCCTGCGTGGTCAGCTCGAAGTTCTCCATGTTCGAACCGCTCAGCGCGGCGCCGCGCATCAGCGAGCGCAGCTCGTGCGCGATGCGCTCGGGATCGTCGACGATGCGCGCGGCGCGCAGCGCGTAGGCGCTAACGAAAGGCCAGATCGCGCGGTTATGATAGATCGGCTGGTCGGCACGCTCAGGCCAGATCACCGGGCTGCCGGCGGGCCACGCTGGATAACTCGCCAGTGACTGCCGCGCGCGTTCAACGTCAGCCACGCCGCTGGTGATCGCCAGCGACAGGCCGAGCAGATCGTAGGCTTCCATGGGTGCGCCATCGCCACCGATGTAGCTCATGTACATCCCGCGATCCGCACGCCAGAAATGCGCGTTGATCGCGGCTTTCAGCGCATTAGCCTGGGTACGGTAGTCGGCAGCTTTCGGATCGCTGCGCTGCTCAGCCATCTGGACGGCCAGATGCAGTGCCTGATAGTGCAGCACGTTGGTGGACAGCGCGAACGATTGTGCGAAGAACACCACGTTGTTCGCGGTCCAGCCCGGGTAAGTCTGTTCACGCCAGTCGAGGAACGATGTCTCGCCGCGATACAGTCCGAGCGCGGCGTCGAATACATACTGCCGGTCTTGCGCCAGCGTGTCGCCGAGTGCGCGGTAGACCTGATCGGCGAAAGCGCGATCGTCCAGCAGATGACGCGCACCGAGAAACCACACGATGCGATCGGTGCTGACCGGCCAGCTGCCGCCGGACCCGGTGTCCTGCATCGGATACCGTTTTTCCACTGAGTCGGAGGGCGCCGGGACGGAGAGGGCGCGCACGTCGGAAAGCTTGAACAGTAACGAAGCCTTCGCGCGCATCGGATCAAATCGCCACAGGCCAAGATCCACCGAATAAGACAGATCGCGCGTCCATACGTAGTGCCACTTCACGCCAGTCTCGAAACAGGCACAGGGCATCGACTGACCGTGATCAAACGCATCGTCGCGGATCGCCGTGACCGAGTCCTGCCGCAGATCGTCCTGCGCCATCGCGAACAGGCCATCGAATAACGGGCTGGCGGTATGCACGGACAGTGCCTGTGCAGCCATGCGGCGATCGCCAGTGGGCGAGTGCAGCACGAAGCTGCCGTCCGTCGCCACCGTCATCGATGCTGTCTGTCCTTGCCAGCTCAGCTGTTGCTGCCAGGTCGGCGCCGCCGTCGGCTGTGCCGCGACCAGTGCCGTTAGTAGCAATGAACTCAGCGCTGACATATGCCCTCATCTGCGTAGCGTGAACGACACGTGCTGCTCATTTACTGCCTCGCTGGTCATCGCTCGCAGTCGTGTGGCCGAGCCTGATCGATTGTGCCGTGGCGGCGCGCAGCTTCACATAGACCACATCGCCGTAGCGGTCGTGCCCGCGTGCCCAGCCTTCGCCGGTGGCCTGCTGAAGCGCTGCGAGGCTGTCATAGGATGCCAGCGCTGCACCTAGGCGACTGACCTGGCCCGCCGCATCGGTATGCAATTGCACCAGGTAGTACTGCAATGCCGGACGGTATGCGCCCGTGGGCGCTGCGACATTGAACTCGACGTCGCCGTCGGTATACCGGGTGGATAGCGTCTGGCTGAAGTAGTCGCCGTGCTCGTAGTCGTAGCTGACGCCGTCGTCATCGTAATAGTCGAAGTGGGTGGGCGTGGCGGCGGGGAATACATCGACGGTGAGCGTGGTGACCGGATGCTGATCCACGTAATCCATCACCGGCTGGGTCGCAATGATCGCGCCGTCGCGGATGAATAATGGAATGTCATCCCAGTGCTTGCTGTCGACGGGGTAGTCGATACTGCGGTTACCCTGGTAGACCGTGCCCTTGAACCAGTCGATCCAACGGCCGGCGGGCAGGTAGATGTGCTTGACGGTCTGGCCCTGTTCGACCACCGGCGACACCAGCAGGTGGTCGCCGAACATCCACGCATCCACGTCGTTGCGCACCTGCGGATCATCCGGGTAATCGAAGATCAGCGGACGCACCAGGCCTACGCCGCGAACGTGGGCCGCATGCTGACTGGCGTAGATGTACGGGATCAGTGCATAGCGCAGGCGGATCGCCTTGGTTGCCGCCTGCTCGGCAATCGGACCATAGCGCCACGGCTGGCGTTTCTCGCCGAACGTGCCATGCACACGGAAGATCGGTGTGAACGCGCCAAACTCGATCCAGCGCGCGTAGTTCTCATCGCTGGGGTGGCCGATGAAACCGCCGCCATCCATGCCCCATGCCATCGCGCCAACGTCGATCGCGCTCAGCATGCGCTGGCGTTGCGCAGCCATGCTGGCGAAGCCGGTGGGAATGTCGCCGGACCACAGGCCGTAGGCATAGCGCTGCGAACCAAGCCAGAAGTTGCGATTGACCGACCACACGCGCAGCTTGGAATACGCGCGCTGACCGTCGTACAACGCGCGCTGCATGTTCATGAACTGGGTGTTGCTGTCGGTATCGTCCGCTTCGTCATTCCACCAGCCCACGATGCCGGTGTCGAAGGAATGTTTCAGCGCATCGTTGAAGAACCACGCGCGCGCCGCGGGAAGATCGAAGTCGATGTCGCGTACCGGCTTCAGCGAAAAGTAATCATCGCTGGCCGCTCTACCGGGAACCCAGAAGTCGTGCGTTGTGGCGTAACGACCTTCAGCGGTGTCGACGTGGATGCGCGGTTTCATGATGCCGGTGAGGTGCATGCCCCGCTGATCCAGCTCCGCTTTCAGCTTGCCGCTGGGCCCATCGGGAAACTTCGTGGCGTTCCAGCGGAACTCACCGTCGTTGTCCTGGCCCCACGCCTTCCAGTCGAAATCGAGCGTGAAGTTGTCGATCGGGATGTGCTTGGCGCGATAGTTGTCGACGATATCCAGCAGCTCCTTCTCGTCGATGCCCCATTGGCTGTTGGTGAAGCCCATCGCCCACTTGGGGAACATTGGCGCGTGGCCGCTCAGCTGCGCCAATGAGGCGAACAGTTCGCGCGGCTGGCCGACGAGGATGTAGAAATCCATCGGGGACTTCGTGGTCGCCGTTTTTTCATCCAACGCAATATCGAGGCGTGTGAGGCGCTGATCCGCGTCCGGCTTGGAGCCGGGAAGTGTTTCCCGAAAATCGACGTTTTTGTCGGTGTCCACCAGCACGCCATAGCCAGCCGTACTCCATACGAATGGCGCTCCCGCATGGCCCTGCTCGCCGGCCTTGGCGGTTTGAGTGTCTTCGCGCAACAGGCCGGCGGTGGCTGGCTCGGTAGCGTTGAAACCGTGGATGCCATACATCGCGTCGCCCGCAGCATGGGTGAGCGAGACCTTGTCCTCGCTCAGCCCCAGCGGATACAGGGTGAGCAGATGTCGCCCTTCGGCATCATCAATGCTGAGGGTGGCGTGGTCCTTGCTCCAGGTTGCCGTGATTCGTTCGGACGTCAACGTGACGGTATGCGCATCGTGGCGGATATTTACCGACACATGCGCGTGTTCTGAATGCCGATCAGGCGCGAGTGTGGATTGCGTGCCTGGAGTACCACGGTGCACGTGCACCATGCCGGCGCTGTCAAAGTGGATGGTCAGCGGCAGTCCACCTATTCCTGTCCCGTTGTCGATGGTTATGCCATCGGCATCGACATGAACAGGCATGGGTGGTGGTTCAGTGAAGTCGGCCCTCGCCATCGGCAGCACCAGCAGGCCAGCGATGGTTAAAGCGGCTCGCAGTAGAGGTAGGCGATGGCGCAAGGTCACTGCAGAACCACGCTGCTATAGGGTGGCAGTTGCAGGCCGCTGGCACCGATCAGCGCGCCGGTCGTACTCTGTCGCAGCACGCGACTGAAGTGCGGTTCGCCGGGAGCGTCCAGCGGCATCGACTGCGTCGTGCCAGACAGGTTATGCACCACCAGCACCGTGGCTTGTGCATCGGTGCGCTCCCATGCCACGAGATGATCGTTCGCTTCCGGATAGACGTGGAAACTGCCGTCGCGCAGAGCGCTGATCTCGCTGCGCCAGTGGATCAGCATGCTGTAGTAGTGCAGCAGTGAGTTCGGATCGGCTTGTTCGGCTTCGACCGAGACTTCGGCGCCGTTGCCGGAGCTCGAGGTTTCCCAGGTGGTTTCGCCGTGACCGCCTGGTGTGCGCTGCCAGCGCATCGGTTCACGCATGGCCTGATCGGGCTTGGTGCCGAGTGTGCCCAGTTCCTCGCCGTAATAGATGTACGGCTGGCCGGGCAGGGTGAGCAGCAGCGCCGCGGCCATTCGCATATGCTGCGGATTGTTGCCGAGCTGGCTCATTACCCGTTCCTGGTCGTGGTTGGACAGGAACGGAGCATCGTCGAAATGGCCGGCCGTCGCTGCGGCATAGGTGGCGTAGGTGTGTTCGAGGATCACGGCGAGACTGAGATTGCGCTCCTGTTGTGCGCAGTCGATCAGCTGGGTCGCCAGCGGAAAGTTGAATACGGCGTCCAGCGGCTTCAGGTACGGCGCCAGCTCGACCGCTGATTTACGCGTGACTTCACCGACCACATAGGCATGCGGATTGATCGCTTCGATGCCGTGGCGAAATTCGGTCCACCACACGATGTTCTTCGCCAGCACGGCAGGATCATCGATATCCGATTGCAGGTCGTCGTAGATGTGCTGGGCCGCATCCAGCCGGAAGCCGTCGACGCCCTTGCGCAGCCAGTAACGGCCCACATTGATCATTTCCGCGCGCACTTGCGGGTTGTCGTAATTCAGGTCAGGCATCGTCGGCGCGAAGATGCCAAGGTAGGGCTGCATGCCGGTGGGTTGTGCGCGTGGGACATGCCAGGCGTTGATGCTGGTGGCGCTCAGCGTATCGAGATCGGTGTACTTGCCGGCCCATTCGTACCAGTCGTGGTAGCGGCTGTGCGGATCTTGCGCTGCCTTGAACCACGGATGTTCGCTGCTGCTGTGATTGATCACCAGGTCCATGATCACCTTGATGCCGCGCTTGTGCGCTTCGGCAAGCAGGTGCTCGAAGTCCTGCATCGTGCCGTACTGCGGATTGATGCCGTAGTAGTCGGTGATGTCGTAGCCGTGATAGCTGGGCGATGGATTGATCGGCATCAGCCAGATGCCGCTGACGCCCAGCGACTGCAGGTAGTCGAGCCTGGCAGTGACGCCGTTGAGATCGCCGATGCCGTCGCCGTTGGTGTCGTACCAGCTGCGCACAAAGATCTCGTAGTACACGCCTGATGATGGCGCGCCTGACGATGGCACACTTGAAGATGGCTGTTGAGCTGGCGCCGGTGCGGCCGTCGAAGACTGTTGCGCGGGCGCGTTGCTGCACGCCAGACACAATGCGAGTACCGAGCAGGCTTTGGCAAGGTCGCGGAGAACGAGGTGTAACCGGGGCATGTGGTCTCCCATGAGCCGGGCGCATTCGCCGGACAGGTTGGTAGTTCCGGATGGCCGAAAGTTATTCTTCAACGCTGGCGCACTGCACCCAAGGATGACAGGGTGGCACGAACCATATCATTGGCATGGGTCGGCGGTTCGTCGGGAAAAGCCCGATCCTGCAAGGGTGCAGGGTCGGTTGGGGCAGCACAGGCCGGGCATCGCGCGAGCGATGCCCGGCAGGGGCTTATAACGACAGATTGAAGCCTGCATAGATCGTGCGGCCGAAGTACTGGATCGTGCCGGTTTCCGATGGATTGCCGAAGTACGTGCGGGTGGGTGTGTTGCTCACGTTCAAGATCTGGAACAACAGGCTCAGGTTCTTGTTGATCTTATAGGCGGACTGGAAATCGACCTCGGTTTCGGAGTTGAAATAGACCAGCTGATTGGTCACCGCGACCTGCGAATCCGACACCCATGGCGAGCGATGCGTGACCGTGACATTGGTCGAGAACGGACCGTAGTCGTAGTACACCGCTCCGCTGGCCACGATGCGCGACAGACCCGGCAACGTTTGATTCTGCGGAGCACCACCCAACACGGAGATGTTGCTCACCGCGCTCTGCGTGTAGGCGTAGTTGGCCGACACGCCCAGGCCGGACCAGATGCCGGGCAGGAAGTGGGTCTTGGAGAACGCCAGCTCCATGCCGCGCACGTAGCCGCCCTGGGTGTTGTTGAACGAGGTCTGGTATTCGCCGTTCAGATAGGGCACGCCGGTGAGCGGGTTGATCGGCACGGTAATGCCGACCGAGGCGAAGTTGAAGTTGTTGTAGGTGACGTTCTGCACGAACGAGTCGATATGCTTGAAGAACGCATCGGCGGAGATCAAGCCGCTGGAGTCGTCGAAGTAGTGCTCGTAGGTCAGGTCGTACTGACGGGCCAGCAGTGGATCGAGCAACGGACTGGTGCCACCCCAGACGTTGTACTGGCCATTCGACTCCCAGGCACCGGAGCCTGCCAGCAACTCATTGATCGGCGGACGGGCCAGCACCTTCGCTACCGAGAAACGGGTCTGGTCGTTGTCGGTCCAGTGGTAGATCAGGTTCATCGACGGCAGGTAGTCGGTATAGGTCTTGCCGACATTGAGTGGCGCGTAGTTATTGTTGATTACGCCGTAACCGTCGGCGATCGGCACGCCCTCGCCGTTGTCCACTTCCTGCAAGCCGGAGCTGTACTGGTCGGTGTGCGCCACGCGCATGCCGATGTTGCCGGTGAGTGCGTGGTCGAACACGGTGGTGTCGATATCGGCCATGAAGTAGGCATCACGCTCCTTCTCGCCGACGGTGCCGCTCTGGATTTCCGTCCAGTTGTTGTTCCAGTCCAGCACGGGGGCGTGCTGGGCGACGCCGTTTGCGGCCAGGATCGCCGGAGCGTTGAGCTTCAGGAAGCACGGAAACGAGGCAAACGAGCCTTTGAAGCAGGTCACCGTCGCATCGCTGCTGTTGAGCAGCAACGGTGGCTCGGTCGGTGTGTTGCTCGCGTATCCGCCAAATTCCGAACCGTATACCCACGCGCTGCGTTGAGCGTCGTAGTCGTGGTTGTTGATATAGATACCGCCCTCAAGCGCGGAGAACACCGGGTTATTGAGGAAGTCGAACTTCAAGCTGGTGCGCAACGCCTTGTTGGTATCGGTGTACACGTATGGGTAGACACCGTAGCGTGACAAAGCCTCGTCGTTGAGGTTGGTATAGATCCCCGGATTGGCGAACGAGGCGCTACCAATGTTGCTGCCATTCAACGCGTAGGTGGTCGACTGGCTCATCAAGGTCGGCGTCGCCGTACCCAGGCCGTTGTAAGGATCGGCGGTGGTGTCGACGTTGATCTCGTTGCTGTAGCCACGCGACATCGACGCATCGACGTCGAGGTGCCACGGGCCGTGGTTCCACTTCAGGTTCAGACCGCCGGAGAAGACATGCGAGACGGTGGTGTAGTTGTCAGCCGTGGTCTCGTTGGAGAACTGGTTGTTTGGATTGGTGTTGCTCACCGTGCCGCCGAGCAGCGCGCCACTGGGCGAGATGATCGGGTTGGTGATCTCCGAGGCGCTATAGAAATTCTGCGAGCGCAAGCCGTAGCCATACGAGTTATCGTCGTAGCGGGAGAAGAAGCCATCGCCGGTGACCTGCAACTCGTCGGTGGGCTTCCATACAATGGTCGACACGTAGCCATCGCGGCGTTCTTCACCGCCGTTCTGCTGCATCTGAATGCCTTCGGGCACATAGGCCGAGGGGCCGCCAGGGCTGAGCTGCTGCTCGGAGGAGTTGAACACTTCGCCGACGAACTGCTCCGACACGTGCGGCTGATATTCTTCGGCAAGACCGAGGCCGACGCCCAGCGTATCGTTGAGGAACTTGCCCTGCCAGGCGGCGCTGAAGCGATAGCCCTGAGCGTTGGCGCCGGTAACGTCATTCGCCTGGCTGTTGTAACTGCCGCGCGCGTCGATACTGAGCGATTGTTCCTTGGGGTTGTCCAGCGGATTGGGGGTCTGCATGTCGATCGTGCAGCCGACGCCGCCCTCGATCAGCGAGGCCTGCGAGGATTTGTACACCGTCGCCTGGTTGATCAGCTCCGCCGGATACACGTCGAACTGGGTGTAGTTGCTGCCGCTGGTGGGCGGCTGCTCGCGGCCGTTCATCGTGGTCAGCACGAAGTTGCCGTCCAGGCCGCGGCAGTTGATCTGCGAAGCCTGGCCACCGATGCGTTCGGCTGCCACGCCGGGCAGGCGGGTCAGGGCGTCGGCGATCGACTGATCCGGCAAGCCGCTGATGTCCGCCGCGCTCACCACGTTCTCGATGGTGTTGGAGTAGCGCTGGATATCGATCGACTTCTCGATGCTGTTGCTGAAGCCGGTCACGCTGATCGCGGCCAGGCTGGTGGTGAGTTGTTTCTGCTGTACCGAAGCTTTTGAATTCTGTTCTGCTTCTTTTTTCTTTTTTTCGTCAGCGGCTTTCTTGTCCGCGGCGCTCTGGGTGGCCGAGGTTTGCGTCGTGGTGGTCTGTGTCGTCGTCTGCGTAGCGCTTGCGGCTGATGTGCCGCCGGTATCGGTTTGCGCTGCCCTTACCCCGGCAGTGCAGCATAGGCCGGCAGAAATCATCGCCAGCGCCATCACGTTGCGTTTCAATAGCATGTTCTCGTCTCCCCACGAAAAATGTTGTTGTTGTTCTGGAACCCTGACTGCCTTCGCGCTGCCATCGGCAATTGCGCTGGTGGAACTTCTCCAGCGGCGTGCAGGCATGGTAGGGCGGGGTTTCCGCGACTCACCACTTCTTGCATACGTATTCATGATGACCTCGCCCAGCATGTCATCGCAGCGCAACATCAGCCACGGATAACTCGCGATGCGGCAGCGTTCGAATCATGCAAAGCCACGCGCATGCCCATTACAGTCACGCAGCGGACGCACTGATGCAGGTCGTGCGCGACGGTCTGCAGCGCATCGCATGACGCAACTGCAGCATGAATGAATACGTATGCAGCCCACTGCATGGTGCAAAGGACCTGCAGCTAAGCTGACGCCGTTCGCCAACGAGTGCCAGGAAGGCACTCGTGGTCCATGTCGCGGGGTTTTGTTCAATGACTGATACATCCTGGTGGCGCGGTGCCGTCATCTACCAGATCTATCCGCGCAGCTTTCTGGATACCGACGGCGACGGCGTAGGTGACTTGCCGGGCATTATCGACAGACTTGATTATGTGGCCAGCCTTGGTGTGGATGCGATATGGATCGCACCGTTCTTCCGTTCCCCGATGGCTGACTTCGGCTACGACATTGCCGACTATCGCGACGTCGATCCGCTATTCGGCACGCTGGAGGATTTCGACCGGCTGCTGGCCAAGGCACACGGGCTCGGCCTGAAGGTGATGATCGACCAGGTGCTCAGCCATACCTCGATCGAGCATGCCTGGTTCAAGGAAAGCCGCGAGAGCCATGACAACCCGAAGGCCGATTGGTACGTGTGGTCGGACGCGCGGGCCGACGGCAGCGCACCAAACAACTGGTTGTCGCTGTTCGGTGGTTCGGCTTGGCAGTGGGAACCGCGCCGCGGGCAGTACTACCTGCACAATTTTCTGTCCTCGCAGCCGGACCTGAATTTCCATCATCCGCAGGTGCGCGCCGCCGCGCTGGACAGCGTGCGCTTCTGGCTGGACAAGGGCGTGGACGGCGTGCGCCTGGATGCGATCAACTTCTGCTTCCATGATCGCCAGCTGCGCGACAACCCGCCCAAGCCGAAGGCGCAGCGCGTCGGCCGCGGTTTCAGCCCGGACAATCCGTACGCCTTCCAGTACCACTACTACAACAACACCCAGCCGGAGAACTTGGCGTTCCTCGGTGAGTTGCGCGCGTTGATGGATCGCTATCCGGACATTGCCGCGCTGGGTGAGATTTCCTCCGAGGATTCGCTGGCGACGATGGCCGAATACACCAGCGGCGAGCGCCTGCACATGGGTTACAGCTTCGAGCTGCTGACCGATGATTTCAGCGTCGCGCATATCCGCGGCACGGTGCAGAAGCTGGAATTGCAGATGACCGAGGGCTGGCCGTGTTGGGCCATCTCCAACCATGACGTCGAGCGCGTACTCACGCGCTGGGGCAAGGGGCAATCCTCCGCACAGCTGGCCAATCTGCTCACCGCGATGGTCTGTTCGCTACGCGGCTCGGTGTGCGTATACCAGGGCGAAGAACTCGGTCTGACCGAAGCCGAGCTGCCATACGAATCACTGCAGGATCCCTATGGCATTGCGTTCTGGCCGCAGTTCAAGGGGCGCGATGGTTGCCGCACGCCGATGCCATGGAACGATGAAGCGCATGCCGGCTTCAGCCGTGGTACGCCATGGCTGCCGGTGCCGCGGGAACACCTGGAGCTGGCCGTGCTGCATCAGGAGTCCGTTCCGCATTCGGTGCTCAACGGCTTTCGCGCCTTCATGCACTGGCGCAAATCGCAGCCTGCGCTGCGCTGGGGCGACATCCGTTTCTTCGATACGCCTGAGCCGGTGCTGGCGTTCACCCGCAGTCTCGCGGGCGACACCGTGCTGGTGGTCTTCAACCTTGCCGACCAGTCCGTCGAAGTCACCTTGCCGGTGCTCGGCAAGTCGCATCGGCTGAACGGTCACGGCCTGGTAGAGGGCAACGTCGACGGCAACCAGCTGCACCTGTCCGGGTACAGCGTCTGGTTTGCCAAGCTGGATTGATGCAGCACGAAACCATCGGCGCTCCGGTCTGCAGGAGAGCGTGAATCAGGAAGACTCCGAATGACACATCGCCAGTGGCCTGGTCTGCGCGTGCTACTGATCCCGCTCCTGCTGGGGTGCGTCCTGGCGGGTTACGCCCGTGACGGTCTGTCAGTTGGCGCATGGCACGCGACGCCAGCGTCGGCGAATGCCGCAGGCAGTAGCGCCGCCACGAGCACACTATCGGTGGTGAAGCTGCAACTCGACGCAGCCGCTTTCGCCCCCGAGCAGATCAAGGTCGCGATTTACCTGCCACCAGGCTACGAACGCGCAGCGGCGGCCGGTCGACGTTATCCGGTGCTGTACATGAACGACGGGCAGGACGCGCCAGCTGTGGGGTTGCAGTCGACGCTGGAGGAGTTCTATCGCGACGACGCTATCGAGCCGGTCATTGTCGTTGCCATCGATACGCTGGCCGATCGCGCCGGTGCGTATGGTTTGTCCGATCGCGCGACGTCGCGCAGCGTGGTCGGAGGTTCGCGCATCGGTCCGATCGGCACGCGGGCGCAGGACTATTCCGCCTGGGTCGCCACGCAACTCGTACCCTACGTCGATGCGCATTACCGCACGCGAAAGTCCGCCCGCGAGCGCACGATCCTCGGCTGGTCACTCGGCGCGCTGAACGCATTCAATCTTGCCTGGCAGTATCCGGAGGTGTTCGGCCGGGTCGGCGCATTCTCGCCCTCGTTCTGGCTTGCAGCGGATCGCAGCAATGCCGACACGATCCAGAAAACGCGATTGGCGCAAGGCATCGTGGACCGCAGCCGCAAGCGTGCGGGACTCAAGTTGTGGTTCTCGGTAGGCACCGCGGAAGAAACCAGTGATCGCAACGGCGATGGCGTCATCGATGCGATTGAAGACGTGCAGGAGTTGATCGAAGGCTATCGTGCTGCCGATGGATTTCAGGCGCGCGGCCTGCAGCAACTGGGCTACTCGGTCGACCCGGATTACGCTCAAGATCCTTCGCGCCACGCCGATGTAGTGTTACTGCTGTTGAAAGATGGTCAGCATAACCAGGCGTCGTGGAAAAAAATGCTGCCACCGTTTTTGCTGTGGGCTTACCGTCGAGACTGAAACGGGAGCGTCTCCCTTCGGTACCGACTGCCCAGCCGCTGAACGGGTCGATCCGGCAGGTTTTCGCTACGGAAGCTAATGAATCCAGCAACCCCCAGCGTGCGTTGAACAGCCACACAGGAATGGTGATGGGCAGCAAGCAGAGGCGATCGATTTTCGGCAAGCGCCAGCGAAATAGCGGCAGGGCTGCATGAAAGCCACTCAGGGATTGCCCACATTGACCCTGACGGCGGCATCGCAGTGCGCTTACACTAGCCCCGAATCGCAGGAGTATACGCCGGCGCAGAATCTGGCGGTGGGGCGTGAAGGGGCTATGAGAAAATTCTGGAAGCGATGGTTCACGCGGGACGCGCCGAGGGCGAGGCCGACATTTGTCGTGGGTAATGTTGCACCCGCGGTCCCCGTCGCATTAGCTCCGGACGACGCTGCATTGAGCAGCGCAGAGATCGAGGATCGGTTCTACCGCCTGGTGCTGGGCATGCCCGAGTCCGCCGTGGTCGAACCGGCTCCGTCAGAACTGGCGATGCTCAAGCGACTCAACGAGTTCTGTGGTGCCGATCGTTTCGATATCGGGAGTTTGCCGCGTCTGCCGGCGGTGCTGCCGCAGTTGTTGCGCCTGCTCAAGAGTGAAGAGGCTGACGGCAGCAAGCTGGCCAAGCTGATCGGTCGCGATCCGGTGTTGGTGGGCGAGGTCATGCGCGTCACCAAGAGCGCGCATTACCGCACCCTCAAGCCGGTCGCCAGCCTGCAGCACGCCGTCGTGTTGCTGGGCCAGGAGGGCTTGCGCCGGATGGTCACGCAACATGTGATGAAGCCGATCCTGCAAGCCGGTGCCGGCATGTTCGGTTATGCCGCAGGGCAGCGCCTGTGGGATCACGCAGAGCGCTGCGCGCACGTCAGCATGTTTCTGGCCAGGGGTCAGGGCGATCCGTTTGAAGCGTATCTGGCAGGCGTTGTCTGCAATGCGGGCGTCGGCGCGATGATCCGCGTGCTGGATCGGGAAGCTCCGCCGACGCTGGGCGTTTTCAGTCGGCATTTTCTGGCCAGCTGCGCAAAGATGGGTAGTCATCTCACCCTGCGTGCAGCGCAGCACTGGGAATTGCCGCCCAACGTCATCCTGGCGCTGCGCGAACGGATGGACGTGGACGATAGACCGCCAGTCACCCCATTGGGTAAGGCCCTGCTGGCCGGCGATCAGCTCGCGATGATCCAGCTGCTGGCTGAAAATCATCTGGTGGCGAACACCATGCCGGCGGCTGACGATCGCATCGATGGGTTGCCGCAAGCGCAGATCGACCGTGCCCAACAGGATCTGCAGCGCAGCTTCCGGGTGCAGAACGACTACGTCGACTGAACACCCGGTGGAAAAGGTGCGCGTGGCACCTCGATAGTTGCGTTTGGATCAGCTGCCGGGCGATCGTCGGCAGGTCAGTACGCGCGCTGGTCGGCGAAGTTGTAGACCTGATCGGCCCACTGGGTCGCTTCCAGATAGACGGTAGCCATGCGCAGGATGTTCTGCGGCTGCACATTGGCGGCGCCCAGTTCGCCCGCTTCCCAGATATAGATCTGTTCCAGCAGCGGCGCGAAGGGGCCGGTGCCGCCGACCAGAGCATCGCGGATTTCGGGTGCGAGGGGCAGATGGCTCAGCACGACCTCCATCGGCGCGCACATCAAGGTGTCCAGCAGCGACAGCAGGCCGGTCATGAAGGCCATTTCCTGATGATGGGTGGACATGCCCTGCGCCAGCTTTTCGCACATGTGGGCGCGAATCAGCGCCGCGCGCAGGAGCTCCGGCGGGCGGTCGTTCATGCCGCTCAGCGCCATCGCGTAGATCCAGTTGCGCATGCGCGCCACGCCGAAAAAAATCGCCGCCTGCTGGATGGACTTGAGCTGCCGTGGCAATGCGAAATACGCGGAGTTGACGCAGCCCAGGAGCTTGTAGCTGAGTACCGCGTCATCGCGGATGATTTCGCCCAGCTCGACCGGGCCGGGATTGTTTTCCTGCAGCGCGTTCATCAGTCGCAGCAGGTTCATCCGGTTGGGCGTGAGTACCGGCGCGACGATCTGTTCGGGTAGCAGCAGATAGCGTCCCTGCACGGCCTGTAAAGCGAGCGGCTTGCAGCGGCTGTAGATCTCGTGATCGTCCACAAACCCGGCGATGACACCCAGGCCGCGCGCATGCAACTGTGCGCTGCGAAGAGCGAGCGTGCCCGCATCGAGCGCGCCGGCGTCCAGGCGTACGTATTTGGCCATCGCCAGCAATGGCTCGAGATTGCCGTAGGGTTCGTCAGTGTTGGCGTCCAGCTCGCTGAGGTCCAGCAATAGCGAACAACTGCGCTGCGCCAGCTGTTCCATCAGCGCCACGTCGTTGATACTGGTCGGGTCAATGATGACGCCCAGGCGCGGGTGGTGCGCCAGCACGTCGATCTGCTCCATCAACAGCTCGCGCGACAGTCGAACGAACGCGCGGTTGCCGCGCACCAGCCGGGCCATGACGCCATCGGTGATGGTGGAAAGCAGGCGTCGCATGAGGTCCGCTTCCGCATCCGACTCCAGGTCGTCGCGGTGGAACATCAATTCGTAAGCGAACAGCTGACCGTTCTTGTCCAGCATCGGGCTGCGCACGACTGGCAGATGCGCATCGCTGACCGGGATCGGTGCGGTGTCGCTGGACGTCGTTCTAGCTGAGGTTGTGCTCATTTATTTTTCGTCGGGAGCGGACAGGTGCATTGCTTTTGCAGGTTGCGCCAATCGCGTTGGCCGCTACCGTCACACGATCGCAGGGGCGTATCAGGCTTCGGCAAGCGGCAGCGAACGATGCCCAGTCCGAAGCTCACCGCTGTTGCTGTAGATGCCGGTGTCGTTGCCGCTTCCCGTCAAAATGGAAAGTGCCCGGCGTACCTGCGACAGTCGCCGGCCGACCAGGGCGCCGTTGCGTTGATTCTTGTCCCTGCAGGTGGTCAGTGTCTTCAGCAGGTCGCCCCATGCGGGCTGGACCTCTTTCGCGCCATTTGCCGAGGCGGCGCTCATGTGCAGACGTTCGGCATCGAGCTGCTCGAGCCGGCGCATCAGCATCTGCTTCGCTTCGCCCGCGCGATTGAGCGCACCGGCGTCGGCGCTGTTGAGCGCTTCGCGCTCCTCGTCCAGAACGATAACCAGCTGCGCGGTGGCCGCGCTCATCTCGTCCACGACGGTGCGCAGGGCGGCCTCGAGTTCGGCATGCAGCGGCGCGTTCATGACGTGCCGTTGATCTGGCTTTCGAGCGAGGTGAGCCGATCGGCGATCTTGCCGGCGTCGACACTGTAGGTGCCGTCGGTCAGCGACTTGCGGATCTGATCGACCTTGGCAGTGTCGACCGGACTCTGCGCGTTCGTGCTGCTGGCCTGCTGCAGTGCGAGCGCCGAGTCGGTCAGCTTGACGCTGTCGTCAGTCTGTCCGGTCGCCGAACCACTGGTGGCTGACGTGCTGGCCTGGTTGCCCGCGCTACCCGGATTGGTCGTTGCCTGCGGCAGTGCGGACAATCCGTTGGATGAAATAGTTGTGTTCATAGGTCCTGGGATTCTCTTGTGCGATGAGCCCTGTAATGGGGTATCGGCATGTTTACCCGAAACTTTAGTGGCGTTTAGGCCACTTAGTATGCTTTTTTATCAAAGGTTAAGGTAAAGCCTTTACCTCGTCGGCTCCCAGCACGACGCCGGCCACAATAAGACCCGAATGGGTGTTGCGCACGCGCAGGCGTGCCCCCGTATCGCCACCGTCCAGCGCCAGGCCGGCGGTACGCACTTCAATACCATCGAGCTGGGCGATCAATTGCACCTGATCGCCGGCTCGCACTACCTCGCGGCCATTGAGTTGGCCTGGCTCAAGTACCGTGCCGGAGCTCAAGGGACGCGCCAGCGAGCGGCCTGCGATCTGGTCCAGGCTCTCGACATAGCCATAGCCCAGGTGGGTGATGTCCCGTTCCTCGCTATGGACGTCGCCCAGCCCGACGCTGTCGCCGCGCGCCAGTGGGCGAATGGTCACCAGCACTTGCCGGTAGACCTGCATTTGCACGGGAACCTGAATCGTCCAGCCGGCGTTACCGGGGCAGGTGACCGACACAGCGACGCGCGTGGTTGCGCCCTGACGCGTGGGCAAGCGTGCCTGCAAGGCTTGCGTACACGGCGCCAGGCGCAGATGCGAATTGAGTTTCTCCGACACGATCACCACCCGGCTGCCGGCCTGCGCATATTGCGCGCGCACCGCCTGCTCGGCGGCGGCGCTCAACGCAGTGGCCGTGTCCGCTGTCGCCATCGCAGGGCTCGTTGCCATGGTCGATGTCAGCAGCAAGGCGACGAGCGCAGGCCATTTCATGGAAGGCTGTCGGCCAGCATGCTGGCAAGCTGGGTGTTGACCGTCTCGCGCTCGCTCTCGAACTTGCTGGACATCTGTGCTGCCTGATCCAGCTGCCCGCTGCCGAGCAACTCAAGGAAGGCGGTGCCCTGCTCATGCAGGCGGGCGGCGGATTCACGCAAGGTCCGGTTGGCCGGGTGATTGCTGTGACGCGCGGCAAGCCGGGCGATGCTGCGCTGAAGCGCATCCGTATCGAACCAGCGGCGATCCAGCGCGGTGGGCTCGCGCAGTGCCAGCTCCATGCCGTGGCGCAAGCCCTGCACGGATTCGCGCACGGTCAGGCTGAGGCTGGCGATGTCATCGCCGCTTTCACTTTCCAGCCAGCTCAGGCAAAGCCGGTGGGCCAGTACCGCCGCACGATTGAGTGCTTCGCCATGGCGAAGTGCCTCGTTGGCGCGGCGTTGCAGCGCGCCCAGCGACGCCTGGATGGTGGTGGCGCGTGCTTGCAGGTTGTCCTGGGTCTCGCATAGCGTGCGCAGCTTTCCGCTGGCACCATGTAGTGCATCGCGCCCCTGGTTCAAGGATGTTTCCGCCGCACCGATGCCCGTCTGGGCACGTTCCAGGCGCTGCAGTCCCAATTGCACGTCACCGTCCATATGCAGCGAAAACTCGCCGATGGAGCCGGTCACTTTCTCGATTTCGGCGGTGGCCTGCGAGGTTTTTTCAGCGAGCTGCTTGACCTCGTCGGCGACGACGGCGAAGCCGCGACCGGCCTCGCCAGCGCGCGCCGCTTCGATCGCCGCATTGAGCGCGACCAGGTTGGTCTGGTGTGCGATTTCCTGCACGCTGGTGGTCAGGTCGCGAATTTGCGCCACCTGCTCGGCGAGATGACTCTGATTGTGGTTCATCGCGGACAGTGCGCTGCGCAGCAGTCGCAGCTGGCCATTCAACTCGCTCACCGTGGCTTGGCCGTGTTCGCCGGCCTTGCTGGCCGCTTCGATGCCACTCTGTACTTGTTGCAGGGCTGTCGAGATCCCGGCGCTGCCGTCCGTCAAGCGGCCGACACCGTCGCGGCTTTCGCCCGCGGATTGCTCTAGCGCGGCTTGCTCGCGATTGAGGGCTTGCGCATTGGTCAGCACCAGGCTCTGCTGTTCCAGTGACTGCAACGCCACGGACGCCGGTGGGCGAGGCGCCAGCCGCGCCAGCAGGGGCGCCAGCGCAGTGGCGGCGGAGGGATGCTTGCGACTCAAGGTGGCCAACTGGGCATCATTCCCAGCTAGGGCGGCTTGTGTCAGAGCGGCCAGATGCTGGCTGCGGATCAGGCTCATAAGCGAGGAAATTCCTTGAAGGTCGGCTCCCATAGAGATCGTCTGGAAGCGCATAAACTTGAGTAAGCAAGGCACATGCCATAGCTGACCGATCCCAGATTCACGATGGCCGATGCAAATTCGGGGGCTCGAGTCGACGCGCTCAAGCCTGGCTCATCCCGTCAACGACGGCCTCAAGTCGGTGCATGGCGCGGCCGATAGCATCTGATAAGTCGCGTTCGTGGCGGCCGATCGCATCGAGGAAAAATCATGGCCGCCGCACAGTTGTTGGAAAGCGTGGAAAGCCACACCCGGCTGGCCGGGCACAATCGGGTGGCCATGCTGCTGTTTCGGCTCGGCGATGCCCAGTTGTTCGGCATCAATGTATTCAAGGTGCGCGAGGTACTGCGCAAGCCGCCGCTGGAGCGCATGCCCGGCGCGCACGAACTGCTGGCCGGCAGCTGCGACTATCGTGGCAAGACGATACCGGTGATCGACCTGGGCGTGGCCATGGGTTATCCGCCGCTGACGGCGATGGATTCGGCGCACCTGGTGGTGACCGAGTTCAGTCGTTCGATACAGGGTTTTCTGGTGGCTGATTTCCAGCGCATCGTGCATTGCACGGGTGAGTCGCTGGAGTCGCCGGCCAGTGCGCTTGGTTACGGTAACCGGGTCAGCGCTGTCACCCGCATCGATGGCCAGCTGATGGCGGTGATCGACGTGGAGCAGGTGCTGGCCAGTATTGATGGCTCGGTGGTGGAGATCTCCACGCACATGCAGCAGGCCGCGGAGCAACACCCGATCACGCCGCGGCGGATCATGGTGGTGGACGATTCGCTGGTGGCTCGTCAGCGGCTGGTGAGCCTGTTCAAGCAGATGCACCTCGATTGCATCATCGCGCAGGACGGGCGTGAGGCACTCGATCGCTTGCTCGAGCTGGCGAGCGGGCCGGCCGATCGATGCATCAATTTGGTGGTGTCGGATATCGAAATGCCACGGATGGACGGTTATGCGCTGACGCGTGCGATCCGCGAGGAGCCCACACTGCGCCGGCTGAAAGTGGTGCTGCATAGTTCATTGAGTGGCGGCTTCAACGAAGCGATCGTGCGCGAGGTCGGCGCGGATCGTTTTATCGCGAAGTTCCAGCCCGAGTTGCTGGCGCAAACCGTTTTGGAATTGATGCAACCGTCAACAAATTGACGACCGGTTTGCGGTTTTGACGACGTCGGGATTTCGTCCCGAGGCGTCGGCATAACGTCACCTGGATCGGTGGAACGGGCGGCTGAGCGCGCCGTGGCGCGGCTGTGGCCGTGTATTACGCGATGGCATGCAACTTGCTCTCGATCCCTCAGGCAGCTATTGCCGGAGGGATCTTGCCGTGACCAATACCATCGACAGCGTGTTCGGACTGAACGCCCCGGCGCTCGCCTTATGGCAGCGTCGTTCGGAAGTCATTGCCTCGAACCTGGCCAACGCCGACACGCCCGGATACCAGGCGCGCGATGTGGATTTTCGCAGCGCCCTGCAACAAGCCAGCGGCCAGTCGACCCAGCTTGAGCTGAGCACGCCCACAGCGGGCCAGATTGGAGCGGCCGGCAGTAGCGACGCCGATCAATTGAAATATCGCACGCCGATGCAACCGAGTATGGACGGCAACACCGTCGACACCCAGGTCGAGCAGGCTGCTTTCGCCGCCAACACCGTGCATTACCAGGCCAGCCTCAGCTTTATCAACGGCACGATTCAGACCTTGCGCCTGGCCATTACCGGAGGTGCTAGCTGATGTCACTGATGAAGATTTTCGATACCGCCGGTTCCGGCATGGCGGCGCAATCGCTGCGCCTCAATACGGTCGCCAGCAATCTCGCCAATGCGGACAGCGTCAGCAACAGCCCCGACTCCGCCTATCGCGCGAAGGAGCTGTTGTTCGCACCCACGCAGGGCGCGCAGCAAGGCTCGATGACCCAGGACGCCGACGACGGCACCAACGGCGTGCAGATGCTTGGCGTGACCGAAAGCCAGCTGCCGGTGGAAACCCACTACGAGCCCGGCAATCCGATGGCCGACGCCAGCGGCACCGTGTATGGCAGCAACGTCAATCCGATCGACGAGCTGGTCAACATGATTTCCGCCTCGCGTTCCTACCAGAACAACGTTGAAGTAATGAACAGTGCCAAGCAGTTGGCGCTCAAGACCATCGAACTTGGCGGCTAACTTCTAAGGAGTGACACATGAGCACCATCAACGGTAATAGCAGCGGCTCAAGCCCCAGCCTCACGGGAAGTACGGCCGTCACCAGCGCGCCCGCCTCGGGCGCGCAGATGACCCAGGCGGACTTTCTGCAGCTGATGACGACCCAGCTGCAGGCGCAGGATCCGACCCAGCCGATGGACAACTCGCAGTTTGCCTCGGAGCTGGCGCAGTTCAGTCAGTTGTCCGCAACCCAGAATATCGACACCGACCTGCAGACGTTGAGCGGCAACGTGAGCAGCGGGATGCAGACATCGCAGGTACTGAATTCGGCCAACCTGGTGGGACGCCAGGTACTCGTGCCGTCGAGCAGCCTCAGCTACACCGGCAGCGGTACCCCCGTGAGCGGAGGGGTGAATGTCACCACCGCTGGCGATGTCCAGGTGTCGATCGAGAACTCCAGCGGCACCGTGATTCAAACCATGGACCTGGGCACGCAACAGGTCGGCCTGTCCCCGTTCAGCTGGAACGGCATGGACAGCAATGGCAATCCGGTCGCTGCCGGCACCTATAGCGTGTCGGCCAACAACGGTGGCAGCAGTGCTGCGCTTTCCACTTACGTAGCCGGTTCGGTTACGGGTGTGGGCTACGGCGGCAGCGCCACAGGCACTTATTTACAGGTGGCCGGGATTGGCGGTGTGCCGCTAAGCCAGGTCGCGCAGATCAACTGACGTCGGCTCTAGCCGCACCCACTTTTCGAGGAATCCAGCATGGCTCTCAATCAGGCGCTCAGCGGTATCAATGCGGCTCAGTCCGATCTCAATGTGATCGCCAACAACATCGCCAACGCGGGCACGGTGGGCTTCAAGGGCTCGACCGCCGAGTTTGCCGATATCTATGCGGTCAGCGGACTCAACCTTAGTTCGACCGCGGTCGGTGGCGGCGCCAAGCTGACCGACGTGGCGCAGCAATTTTCCCAGGGCGACATCGAAACGACCAGCAACAGTCTCGATCTGGCGATCGATGGCAATGGCTTTTTCGCGGTCAATAACGGCAGCGGCCTGCAGTACACGCGCAACGGTGCATTCCAGCAGAACGCCGCCGGCTTCGTGGTGACCGCCGATGGTTCCAATTTGCAGGTTTATCCGCCGAATGGAACGGGCGGCTTCAATACCAGCACGCTGACCAGCCTCAACCTCAATACGGCGCAGAGCAACGCGGCCGCGACCAGCACGATCAGCATCAGCGCCAACCTGCCAGCCAGCGCGGCGTTGCCGACCGACACGCCGTTCAATCCGGCCGATTCGGCCAGCTATAACGATGCCACCCCGCCGCTGACGATTTACGACTCGCAGGGCGGTGCGCACCAGGCCACGGTGTACTACGTCAAAACCGCCAACAACACCTGGAACGCGAATCTTTATATCGACGGCCAGAGTGCCGGTACGCAGCCGGTTACGTTCAATTCGGCCGGTGTGATGACCACGCCGGCCAACGGCAACCTCACGTTCACGCCGGTACAGCCGACCAACGGGTCGACCTTCCCGACATCGATGACGGTCAATCTGTCCAATACAACGCAGTTCGGCACCGCGTACTCGCCCGGGGCCATCAATCAAGACGGATTCCAGGCAGGCACGCTGTCGAATGTCGACATCGGTCCCACCGGCATCGTGACGGCGTACTACTCCAACAATTCGAGCAGCCAGCTCGGTCAGGTGGCTATCGCCAACTTCGCCGATCCGCAGGGCTTGAGTCAGCTCGGCAACACCAGCTGGGCAGCCACCAGTGCGTCGGGTGTCGCGGTCATGGGCACGGCCGGCACCGGCGAGTGCCAGGACATCCAGTCCGGCGCGCTGGAAACCTCCAACACGTCCGATACCACCGCGCAGCTGGTCGATATGATTCAGGCGCAGCAAGACTACGAGGCCAATTCGCAGATGTTGAGCACTAGCGACTCGCTGGCGCAAACGTTGATTCAGGCTGTCGACCACTAATCGACCATCATGGATCGCTCCGTCTACATCTCGATGACCGGCGCCACGCAGACCATGCGTGCGCAGGATGCAGTGAGCCACGATCTGGCCAATGCATCCACCGTCGGTTTCAAAAGCGAGCTCAGTGCCTTCCAGAGCATGCCGGTCCTCGGGGCCGGCGCGGCGACCCGCATCAATGCGGTGGCCCAGGGCGTTGGCAAGGACTATTCGCAGGGGGCGATCCAGCAGACCGGTCGTCCGCTCGACGTTGCCGTCCAGGGTCCTGGCTGGATCGCGGTGCAGGCAGCGGACGGCAGTGAGGCTTATACGCGAGCGGGCAATCTGCAGCTCGGCTCCGATGGAAGCCTCACCGACGGTCGCGGCAATCCGGTCATGGGCAGTGGCGGGCCGATCAACGTGCCCGACAGTGCGCAGATCAGTGTCGGCAACGACGGCACGATCTCCACCGTGCCGATGGGTGAAAGTCCCAACACGATTGCAGCCGTCGGCCAGATCAAGCTGGTCAACCCGGACCCTACGCAACTGACCGAGGGCACCGACGGACTGATGCACCTGGCAGACGGCAGCCAGGCCGATGCCGATCCCAGCGTGACGTTGGCGCCGGGTGCGTTGGAGGCAAGCAATGTCAATCCGTCCTCGGAGCTGGTGAAGATGATCTCGTTATCGCGTCAGTACGAAATGCAGGTGCGTTCAATCAAGACTGCCGAAGACGATTCCGACGACAGCATGAAACTTCTGCAGACCAGCTGATTCCGGTCGCTCTGCACCCATGATTTTGGAGTAAGCGATGTTTTCCTCTCTATGGATTGCCAAGACGGGCCTGGATGCACAGCAGACTCAGATGGACGTCATTTCGAACAATCTGGCCAACGCCAGCACCACCGGTTTCAAGGCATCACGCGCATCGTTTCAGGATCTGATTTATCAGAACGAAGGCCAGCCGGGCAGCCAGACCACCGAGCAGACCCAGTCGCCGTCGGGCCTGTTGCTGGGCACTGGTGTGAAAGTGGTCGGCAGCGAAAAATTGTTCACTCAGGGCGCCGTCACGCAGACCGGCAATTCACTGGACGTGGCGGTGCAGGGCAACGGATTTTTGCAGGTGAGCCTGCCGGACGGTACCGTGGCGTACTCCCGCGACGGCTCGCTGCACCAGGATTCGACGGGGCAGCTGGTTACGGCCGATGGCTACGCACTGGTGCCGGCGATCACGCTGCCGGCGAATGTCGGAAGCATCACCATCGGTACCGACGGTACCGTCACCGCGACCAGCAATGGTTCGACCACGCCGACCCAGATCGGTGTACTGCAGCTGGCCAACTTCATCAATCCGGCCGGCCTGCAATCGATGGGGCAGAACCTTTATCTGGAGACCGAATCCAGCGGTACGGCGCAAACCGGGCAGCCGGGCGTCAACGGCATGGGTACCCTGGCACAGGGCTCGCTGGAGTCTTCCAACACCAATGTGGTGGAGGAGATGGTCAACATGATCGAGGCGCAGCGCACGTATGAAATGAACTCCAAGTCGATCAGTGCCGTCGACGACATGTTGCAGTTCGTCATCAACAAGACCTGAGCTCGGCCATGCACTATCTATCCCGCTGCCAACGTGTCGCCATGCTGCTGGCTTTTGCCGCGCTGGTCGGTTGCGCGACGCAGTCGAAACACGAAGAAACCGACTGGGCAGCCACCCCGCCGACAGAGCCACCGCCGGCAACGCAGTCCGATGGCGCGATCTATCACGACATGCAGAACATGGAGCTGTTTGCGGACGCGCGCGCGCATCGCGTCGGCGACATTCTCACGATCAACCTGGTCGAGAGCACCCAGGCCAGCAAGAAATCCGAAACCAGCACCAGCAAGACCGACCAGAACCAGATTGGCGCGCCGCAGCTCCTGGGCCACACGCTGAGCGTGAAGGGTGGGGCGGCGGCCAATACGACGGCGAACGCTGCAAACAGCTTCGACGGTGCCGGCAGCAGTACGCAAAGCAACCAGTTGAGCGGTGAGCTCACGGTGACGGTGGCGCAGCGTCTTTCCAACGGCAACTTGCTGGTGCGCGGCGAGAAGTGGCTGACCATCAATCAAGGCCAGGAGCTGGTGCGCATCTCCGGGCTCGTGCGCGCGCAGGATATCGAGCAGGACAACTCCGTGGACTCCACGCGCGTCGCCGATGCGCGTATCGCTTACACCGGCCACGGCACCTTGGCCGATGCCAATACCCAGGGCTGGCTGGCGCGCTTTTTCAATTCCAAATGGATGCCCTACTGATGAGTGCCCGTTACTGGAAGCGATCGTCGGTCAGCGCGCTATTCGCCGTGTTGGTATCCAGCATGGCGCTGATCCCGCAGGCGCATGCGGACAAGATTCGCGATCTGGTGCAGGTTGCCGGCGTGCGTAGCAATCAACTGATCGGCTATGGACTGGTGGTGGGTCTCGATGGCACCGGCGATCAGACCACGCAGGCGCCATTCACGACGCAAAGCCTGGAAAACATGCTCAAGCAGTTCGGCGTTTCGGTGCCGACCACGATCCAGCCGCAGCTTAAAAACGTCGCGGCGGTGACGATCACAGCGGAGCTGCCACCGTTTGCCAAACCGGGTCAGGCGATCGATATCACCGTGGCATCGATCGGCAATGCCAAGAGCATCCGCGGCGGTGAATTGCTGATGGCGCCGCTGCGTGGTGCTGATGGCAATGTCTACGCGATTGCGCAGGGCAGCGTGGTGGTTGGCGGCGTCAGCGCGCAAGGCAAGAGCGGCTCCAGCGTGCAGATCAATATCACCGCGAGCGGGCGTATCCCCAATGGCGCGACGGTCGAGCGCGCAGTGGTGTCCTCGTTCAATACCGCTGGCGACATGGTGCTGGATCTGAATACCGCCGACTACATTACGGTCGGGCGTATCGCCGACGCGATCAATCATCTCTATGGTTCGGATACGGCGCGTCCGCTGGACGGAGGTTCGGTATCCGTGCGCGGACCGGCCGATCCGGCTCAACGTGTCGCGTGGCTTGGCGCGATCGAATCGCTGGATATTCAGCCCGGCGACGTGCCTGCGCGAGTGGTAGTCAATTCGCGTACGGGCACCGTGGTCATCGGTTCGGATGTGCGGGTTACCGCGGCGGCGGTAGCGCATGGTTCGATCCAGGTCACTATTACCGAGCAGCCGCAGGTGAGCCAGCCCGGTGCTTTCAGCAAGGGCCAGACCACCGTTGTTCCCGAAAGCAATGTAACGGTCAGCCAGGACGGTGGGCATATGTTCAAGTTCGGCCCCGGGGTCAGCCTCGATTCGATCGTGCGCGCGGTGAATCAGGTCGGCGCCTCGCCGAATGATCTGATTTCAATTCTGCAGGCACTCAAACAAGCCGGCGCGCTGCACGCCGAGCTGGTGGTGATCTGATGGCCGCGCTCGGCCAGGCCGGTGCACAGAGCTTAAGTACCTGGACCGACCTGTCCGGGTTCGGCGCGTTGCGGCACCAGGCCGAAACCGACAGCAATGCGACTTTGCCCGCGGTGGCCAAGCAATTCGAATCGATCTTCACCCAGATGATGTTGAAGTCGATGCGTGACGCCAACGCCAGCTTCGGCGAATCGCTGTTCGACAGCCAGGCTGGCGATCAGTGGCGCGATATGTTCGACCAGCAGCTTTCAGTCAATCTTTCCCACGGCAAGGGTCTGGGCATCGCCGATCTGCTGGTGCATCAGCTGGGTGGCCACGGCACACAGAGTGCTGAAAACAAACCAGGCGTAGTCGATCCGAGTACGGCCGGGCTAGTGGATGGCTGGCGCCAGCGTTTACACGAAGTGGCCGATGCGACGCGCTCGGCAGGACACGCCTTGCTAGCGTGGCTGCCGGATGACGCGGAGCAATTTGTACGCGAGCTGGCACCGCAGGCCGCCATCGTGGCCAAGCATCTGGGGCTGTCGCTGCGCACCGTGCTGGCGCAGGCCGCACTGGAGACGCAGTGGGGCAAACACATGCCCAAGCATCCGGATGGCAGCAGCAGTTTCAACCTGTTCGGCATCAAGGCCAGCGGCAGCTGGGATGGATCGAAGGTTAACGTACCCACGGTGGAATACGAGGATGGCATCGCCGTGCGCAAGCAGGCGCAGTTCCGCTCCTATGACTCGCCGGGCGATTCGCTGGCCGACTACGCCGATCTGATTGGCAAGGATCCCCGCTATGCGCATGCGCTGGGGCGCGGCGACGATGTGCTCGGGTATGCGCGGGCACTGCTGGACGGCGGTTACGCCACCGATCCGGACTACGCGGCCAAGGTCGCCGCGATCGCCAACAGTTCAATGATGCGCCAGGCGCTGGATGCGCTCAAGAACGTGACATCCGTGCCGACACCCTGAGCATGGCTCACGATGTCGGTACGCCCGAAGCTTAAGTTTTATAAGTTTTAAAGGAATGCTCCATGTCCAGCATGCTTAGTATTGGCATCTCCGGGATCAACGCGGCCCAGGTCGCGCTGGCCACGGTCAGCAACAACATCGCCAATGCCAGTACCGCTGGCTATAGCGATGAGAGCGTGAATCAGGTCCAGGCCCTCACGCAAAGCAACGGTCAGCTCACGATCGGTAACGGCGTGAACGTCGTCGGCGTGCAGCGCGCCTACAGCCAATACCTGACCTCGGCAGTGTGGAGCACCAATAGCGGCATGCAGGGCGCGACGACCATGAACGGTCTGACCAGCACGCTCAACAGCCTGCTGAGCAACAGCGGCAATCTGCAGACCTCGCTGGATAGTTTCTATAGCGGGTTCAGCACAGTCGCCAGTTCGCCCAGTTCGTCATCGAACCGCGAGGCGGCGCTTGGCGCGGCATCTTCACTGGCAAGCGTATACAACACGCTCGGCCAGCAGTTGACTCAGCAATCGACGGCGGTCAACGGTCAGATCGGCGATACGGTCACCAGCATCAACAGCCTGGCTTCGCAGATCGCCACGCTGAACGGTCAGATTGGCGAGAACAGCTCCAGCAATGCGCCGAACAGTCTGCTCGACGAGCGCGACAGTCTGGTGCAACAGCTTTCGGGCCTTACGGGCATGTCTGCCGTGAGCGAGAGCAATGGTTCGATCAGCGTTTATACGTCGTCTGGCCAGGCGCTGGTGAGCGGTGCGCAATCGTACGCACTCTCCACGGGGGGCAATCAATACGATCCGACCAGTACCGACGTCTTCGACAGCGCCGGCAATGACATTACCTCGCAGCTCACCGGCGGTACGCTGGGTGCGCTGATCAGCTACCGCAGCAGTGTTCTCCAGCCGGCGCAGAATCAGCTGGGTCAGTCAGCGATCGCGCTCGCTTCCAGCGTCAATGGGCAGCAGGCGCAGGGTCTGGATCTGAATGGCAAGCAGGGCCAACCCATTTTCAGTGTGGGCTCGCCAGCGGTTCTGCCGTCGAGCAATAACTCGACCGGCGGCGCCACCGTAACGGCGTCGATCAGCAACGTTTCCCAGCTGACCACCTCCAATTACATCTTGAGCTACACCGGAACCGGTACCGGCACGAACGGTTGGAGCCTGAGCACGACGGGTGGCCAGAGCGTATCGCTAACCGCCAATCCCGACGGTTCGCTGTCGGGCGATGGCTTGACCTTCGCCGTCTCTGGTACAGCGCAAAAAGGCGATAGCTACGAGATCGAGCCGACCAGCAACGCTGCCACCTCGCTCTCGGTGAGCATGACCAACCCCGATGGCATTGCCGCCGCCGCTGCGCTGACGGCTACTGCTGCAAGCGGCAATACCGGAACGGGCGTGGTCGGGTCAGTCGGCGTGACCGATGCAACCAACGCCAACCTGCTTTCCGGCGCCAGCGTGAAGTTTGGCGCAGCCGGCGCCTATACGATTACCGATGGCAACGGCAACACGACGACGGGCACCTATACCGCCGGTCAGCCGATCACCGCCGACGGCTGGAGCCTGACCCTGACCGGCACACCGGCCAGTGGCGACAGCTTCAACGTGGCGGTCAACACCAATGGTCTCAACGACGGCTCGAATGCCACCTCGCTGGCCGGACTTGCCGATGTCGGTGTGCTCGATGGCGGCAAGACAACCGTGGTGGACAGCTACGCCAATCTCACGACGCAGATCGGCACCGCTGGCAGCCAGGCCGCCTCCGACCTGACCACGCAGACCAATCTATACAACCAGGCGGAGGGCGCTCAGCAGAGCGTCTCCGGCGTCAACCTCAATCAGGAAGCGGCGAACCTGGTGCAGTATCAGCAGGCTTATCAGGCCTCGGCGCAGGTGATCTCCACCGCACAGCAGCTTTTCACCAGTCTGATCACCGCGATCCAGGACGGCTCCTAATGCGTATCTCGACGAGTTGGACGTACCAGCAATCACTGAACACGATGCTGAGCCAGGAGGCCGAGCTCTCCAATACCCAGAATCAGGTCAGCACCGGCAACGCCATCAACGTGGCGTCCGACAATCCGACTGGCGCATCGCAAATTGTCGGGCTCAGCCATATCCTGGCGGAGAACACCGAATACACGAACAACATGGGCAGCGCCAATACGCGATTGTCCACGGAGACCAGCACGCTGACTTCCGTCAGTAACCTGCTCGATAGCGTGAACGACCTGGCCCTGGGATCCATCAATGGCTCGATGTCGTCCACCGATATGAGCAATATGGCCACCCAGCTGACGCAGATGCGCAATCAGCTGGTGCAGTTGGCCAACACCAGCGATGCCAACGGCATGGCGTTGTTTGCCGGCACCAGCACGACCACCACGCCGTTCGTGCAAAACGCCAGTGGCTCGGTGAGCTATGCCGGAAATAATCAGCAAGCGTATACGACGATCGGTGAGGGGCTGCAGGTGGCCAATACCGATTCGGGCAGCTCGGTGTTCATGAATATTCCCGCGGGCAATGGCTCGTTCGTGGCCAGTGCCCCCGCCAGCAATACCGGTACCCTGGTCGTGGGCACCAATAGCGTGACCGATACCAATGCCTGGAGCGCTGCGAATGCTGCCGGACCCGTCAACGACACGATCACTTTTGGGGCCGGTGGCACCTACGCGGTGACCGACAGTGCCGGCAATCCAGTCGATGATGCCAGCGGCAACCCGATTACCGGCACCTATCAGGATGGCGACAGCATCAGTTTCAACGGTGTTTCGGTGACCATGAGCGGTACCCCTGCGGCAGGCGATACGGTGAACGTGCAGGCCGATACCGGCTCGAACAATCAGGACGTTTTCACCACGCTCAACAACATGATTACCGCGCTGCAGAGTGGCAGCAGTTCCACCGCGTTCGACAACACCATGAACCGTCAGCTTGAAGCGCTCAATCAGGCGATGGGCAGCGTCAACAACACGCAGGTTGCCGTAGGCAGTCGAATCGATACGGTGCAAGCGCAGCAGTCCAGCGATGCCGACCTCAGCCTGACGTACAAGAGCGCGTTGTCGGACGTGCAAAACGTCGACATGGCCACGGCGATCAGCAACCTTTCACTGCAATCGACCGCGCTGCAGGCATCGCAACAGGTATTCGCGAAGGTGCAGGGGCTGACCCTGTTCAGCTATCTGCAGTCATAGCCATCGTTGACGGCGCAGCTTCGCGCCGTTACGAAAAAATAAACCCCGGCGTATTGCTACGCCGGGGTTTATTTTTTTCCTTCAATCCAGGCCTTCCACTCAGCTCCGCGTCCAGGCGCTGCGCCAGTCGAGCAGCTTGTCGGGCGTCAACGTCCAGTCCCGCTGTACGGCGTCGCGCAGTGCATCACCGGCTTTGGCCGTAGCGTCCATGTCATCCAGGTGCATGCGGATGGCCGTCATCCAATCCTTGTAGCGATTCTTCACCCGGGTTGCCGGCAGCTCGTTCTGGTAGCAGACGATGTCGGTGCAGATGACCGGGAATCCGCAGGCGCCATACTCGAGCAGGCGAAGGTTGCTCTTGCAGGCATTGAAGACATTCAGTTCGAGCGGCGCCAATGCCAGGTCGAGGTTGAGCGACGCCAGCTTGAGCGGGTATTCCTCAATCGGCACGCCGGGGTGGTACTCGTGCACATAAGGACGAAGCTTGTCCGGGCACATGCCAAAGAACACCCATTCGACTTCGTCAGCGAGATCGCGGACCACATCGGCGATAAGTTCCAGATCACCGCGATGGCTGGCGCCGCCACCCCAGCCAACGCGAGGCTTGTGGCTGGTACGACGCTGGCTGCTGACCTCGCCCCACCAATTGAGCGGCAACCGGTTGGGAACCACGCGGATATCTTCGTGCAGGCCGGCGAATTGCTCGGCCAGCAAGTCGGTGGACACAACGAAGCGATCGGTCAGCGCCACCGCTTTGCGAATCACCTTGAGCACGTCCTTGGGCATGGTCTTGTGGAACGCGCTTTTGATCGGCACCTGGGGTAGGTAGTCGTCCAGTTCGTACACCTTGAATGCGCGGATGAAGTCCTTGTAGCCGCGCATGATCTTCAGCTGATCCTCGGTCAACTGGCGCTGCAGGACGATCGTGTCTGGCGCAAAGCGCTCCATGTTGATCGGCGTGAGATGTGCGTCGGCGATCACGCCATCGGCGATACCCTCGCGCTGCATCGACAACAGTGGCTGACGCACCCGGTAATGTCCGCAGCCGGTGGCATCGGCCGCCACGCCGTAGATGCGCGGCGTCGAGGGCTTGGCAAAGGGCTGCCAGGCCACGCTTCGGCGCTGGTCGAGGTCGAAGCCCTGACCATCCAGACTCAGGTTCTGGTTATACGCCGGGTCGCGCGCCAGCATCGGCAGCCACTTGCGGTACATCGCATCCTGCTCGCTCTGGAAACGTTTTTGTTTGGCTTCTTGCGCAGTCTTGTCGACATTCGTCTGGCTGACACTGCCCAGGTGCATGAGCCGCGCATACGGTGTCCAGACGGTCAGATAGCCGGCCTGATGCGCTTTGAGGCACAGGTCCACATCGTTGTAGGAAACCTTGAAATGCTGCTCATCGAGACCGCCGATGCCGTCGTAAACCGACTTGCGGATCATCAGGCAGGCGGCGGTCACGGCGGTGTAGTTCTGGTCCACCTGCAGCCGGTGCATGTATCCGGTGGCATCCATCGGTTGACCGATAAACGGATGATCGGCCGGACCACGCAGTCCAAGCACCACGCCGCCGTGCTGGATACGGCCATCCGGGTAGTGCAGCTTGGCGCCGACGATACCCACCTCCGGTCGCTGTGCGTGATTGAGCAGCGCATCGATCCAGTCTTCGTGCAGCACCGCGGTATCGTTATTGAGCAGGATCAGGTATTCGCCGCGTGCCTGCGCGGCGGCAAAATTGTTGATGGCCGAATAATTGAATGGATGTGGATAACGCAGTACGCGCAGTTGCTCGCTCTGCAATCGTTCGATGCCGTCCAGATAAGAACAGGCCGCGGGATCCTGGCTGTCGTTGTCGACGATCAGCAGCTCATAGTTCACGTAGCTGGTCTTCGCCAGCAGGCTGTCGATCAGGCCATTGAGTATCGGCAGCTGGTCGCGGGTCGGGATAATGATCGAGACCAGCGGTTGCTGTGCATGCACGTAGCGCACGCGATTCATGCCGGGCACCGGGCCCGGCAGCATGTTGTGTGCGATGTTGAGCCGCTGCAGATGCGCGCTGACCACCGCAGCCGATTGGCTCTGTACTGCCGTCGAGGCCAGCCATTGCGGATACGACTGGTTGGCGTGGTAAAGCACTTCGGCGATATGGCCGACGGCAGCTGGGCCGTAGCGCTCCGTCACGCGGAAGATGAAGTCGACATAGGCGAGCTGGTCGACGTTCGTGTCCAGACCATCCAGCGTGAGCAACGCCTCCCGGCTCATCGCCAGCGTGCGGCCGGTGTAGGGATAGCTGCGCAACAGGTCGAGGTTGAAATCGGGCTTGAATAGCGGCTGCTCGTAGCCATCGTTCACGCACAGATCTTCATCGACATAGCAGCAGGCCAGTTCAGGCTGTGCGGCAACGCGTTCGGCCAACAGCAGCAGCGCGTGTTCTGCCAATTCGTCGCCAGCGTACAGCGGCAACAGCCATTCGGCGTCGTTGTCGCGCACCAGCTCATTGAGCTGGGTGGCCCAGTCGTCGCGCAGCGCGTGCTGCGATATGCCCTCGGCGAGGACAGGGCTGCCGACCGACAACACGCTGATGCTGAGTCGTCGGTGTTGCTGTGCGCCCAGGCTGGACAGGCTGCGTTGCAGGCCAATCGTGTCGCCAGCCATATCGATCACCACCACATGCACCTGACACAGATCCTGACGCGCCTCCTGCACCGCCAACTGCGGTGCGTTGAGGCGCATCGGCGCCAGCCATTGACGATAGATCTCGGTAGGGCTGAGTACACGCGGCGCAAAGTTGATCGCCAGGCCACCTTCGCCATTGACGACGTCGCTGCGGAAATAATCCCCGTGGTGGATCGCGGTGGGCTGCGCCATGTGGGTATGACTCACGCCCATCTGCAGCAGGCGTTCCCATAGATCCCAGTCGCCCGGATAAAAATATTTCCAGCAACCGGGGTTGTAGCGAAATGTCTTCAAGCCGGCGTGATAAATACTGCCGATGCGCGAGATGAGACCGAGTGCCGGCTTCTCGGCGCCAACCGAACCGTGCTCGTTGCCGTGGTCATCGATAAATCGCACGATGCTGTGCGCCCATTCGCTGCGCCTGGTTTGCGCGGCATGCAGCAGGGTCGACAGATGTTCCGGCATGAACTCGTCATCGTCGTCGAGATGGGCGATCCAGGCACCACGTGCGCAGCGCAAGGCGAAGTTCACCGGCTTGGTGCCAGCGACATACCACATCGGTCCCTTCATCGAGGGATAGTTGCCGCGACGTTTGAGATTGTGGAAGTGCACGCGCGGGTCGGTGGCGGCAGCATCACGCAGCATTGCTGCCTGCTCATCGTCCATGCAGTCACCGACGATCAGCAATTCCCAATGGGAATACTCCTGGCGCAAGACACTGGGCAAGGTGCGTTCGATGATGATCTGCGCGCGGTTATACGTCGGCACGATGATCGAGATCAGCGGTTGCTCGGCATACGCCGCGGCGTAGTCGTCGCTGGCGCGAATCCGTTCCAGCCGTGCAGGATCGTGATGGCGCAGCCGTGCCTTCTCGCGCAGTCCGTGCTCCTTGAAGAACTGCTGCATCAGCTCGATGCGCTGTTGCGCCTGCGACAGCTGGATCTGTTGGATCGACGGTTCCGGTCCGCTCATGGGTGACTCTTCAAAGTAGTGACGTGACGATGCATGGCGCTGATGAAGGCGCTCATGCAATGCATTGAAAGGGATAGGTGGCTTGCAGTGCGGCTTCCTGCGCGAGGATCTGTGCACTCGGGCGCTCGCGGATGCGGCGCGCGGGACTGCCGACATACACGCCCCAGGGCGCCAGGTCACGGTTGACCAGGCTGCCTGCGCCAACGGCAGCGCCCTCACCGATATGGCAGCCTGGCAACAGCACGGTATTGGCGCCAACGATGGCGTGACGACCGATATTCACGTGCGAGCGCAACACCTGACGGAATTCTGCCGGAACCGTTGGATTGGTCAGGCTGCCGCCGAGAAAATCATCCGAGCCGGTGACCACGCGCACGCCCGAGGACAGTCCGGAAAAATCACCCATGCGCAGTTCGCCACCACCGGTCAGCGAACAGAACGAAGCGATGTGCACGTGGCTGCCGATAACCGTCGGCGCGCGTGCCTGGATCAGCACGAAGTCATCGATGATCACGTTGTCGCCCAGCGTGATGAATTCTGCCCCGATGAGCTTGGCGCCAGAATAAATCCGCACGTTGCGGCCGAATTGGCGCAACCCGAGCGTGGCCGGATCGAGCAGGCTCATGCGTGTACTCCAAGGGTCAGCTCGGCCACGGCCTGGCTGACACGCTGCATCTGCGTCTCGTCGATATCGATGAAGAACGGCAGGCCGAGCAGGCGTTCGGCCAGCTCGTGTGCCACCGGCAGCGGGCCGGCGGCATAGGCGGCGAATGCCGGATGCCGATCCAGCGTGGGGCAGTACCACTGACGTGTTTCTATGCCACGCGATAGCAGCTCCGGTTGCAGGTCACGTGCGCGCAGACCCGGTGCCAGCAGGCCGACCAGGATCGGATAGATGCCATGCTCCGGGCGTCGCTGCATGCCCAGCTCCGGGCAGTGCTGCTGCAATACATAGTGATAGCGCGCCTGCACCGCGCGTCGCCGCTCGACCACGACCGGCCACTGGTCCAGTGCGGCATGCGCAACGGCAGCGTGGTATTCGCTGAGCTTGCCGTTTTCACCAGCGACAAAAACCTGACTGCCACGCTCCAGGTCGATGCCGAAATTGCTCAGTCGACGTACCCGCGCAGCCAGATCAATGTCGTAACTCACGACCAGGCCGCCTTCGCCAGCGGCCAGTGCCTTGGTCGCGTGCAAACTGAAAACGACGTGACAATGCCGGCCGATGCGTTGATTGCCATATGCGCCAGCGGCATCGATCACCACCGGTATGCCGGTGTCGAGGACGAAGGCGTCCCATGCTTCGACATCCTGTGGGTTGCCGAAGGTAGCCACCGGCATCACCGCGGCAACGGGATGGTTTGCCGCGTATTCGCGTGCGGTTTCCGGCGTAAGCAGCCAGCTCGATGCATCGACATCGCCGATCAACGGCTGGTAGCCGGCACGAATAACCGCGGTGGCGGTAGCGACGAAAGTCAGCGCCGGCAGCAGCACGCTGGAACCGGGCGCAAGCTCCAGGGCGCCCAGTACCAGTTCGAGACCGGCGGTGCCGCTGGCCGCTGTGATCGCCGTCGGTGCCGTCAGGGTCGGTGCGAAACTCGCGGCGAAGCGCTGTTCGAGCTGCATGGCCAGCGGGCCAAAGTTGGTGTACCAGCGATTGGCATCGATCTGTCGCAAGTACGGCAGCAACGCATCGGCATCGGGCAGCTGCGCCACCAGCAGCGGAATCCTGCTCGGCGTGTTCATCGGATGTACTCCTGATACAGCACGATGAAGCGCTCGCATGAATCACCGCAGTGCGCTCGTTGTCGAGTTGCGATGGATGGCATCGTGGCGTTTCCCTCTGGTTGGTCGGCAGCGTCAAAGCCAATGTCATGGCGACGGTTTTCCGTCGCGCCGGCATCGTCATGGGGTGTTGTCAGCAAGCTTGATGCCAACCGTCGATGCGCGTGTTGCCACGTGGATGCATCAATCCAGTGCTTAAGCAAAACAATGTTTCGCCGACATCCTTGGGGCTCCCCGGGTTATTCCTTGTAAGCGCCGGGAGCCTTGTTTCCTGCGCAGATGCTGGGGAACGTCCCACGCAGGAGCTGGACCGGCAGCTCGAGCTCTCAAGTATTCGCTGGCGGTGCCGAAAAACTTCACGAGGCGGTTGGAACTTCAGTCGTTCAAAGCCCCGCCGGAATGAACTCAACTGCAATAACCGATTATCGGTTCCAAGGAGACTTCCATGTCACTCGTCCTCAATACCAACATCGCTTCGCTGCAAGCCCAGAACAACCTGAACAAGTCGTCGAGCGCACTGAACACGGCTACCGAGGATCTGTCCTCGGGTCTGAAGATCAACAGCTCCGCCGACAACGCCGCCGGCTTCGCCATTGCCACCCGCTTCCAGACCCAGATCGGCGGCCTGTCGCAGGCCAGCCAGAACGCCAGCGACGCCATCAACCTGGCGCAGACCGCCGGCTCGGCGCTGACCCAGGTCACCTCCAACCTGCAGTCCATCCGCGATCTTGCGGTGCAGGCAGCCAACGGCACGTACCAGTCTTCTGACCGCGCCGCCATCAATACGTCGGTGCAGCAGTACCTGTCGGAAATCACCCGTATCGCCAACCAGACCAGCTTCAACGGCACCAACGTGCTGAATGGTTCGTCCAGCAGCCTGTCGTTCCAGATCGGCGCGAACGTGGGCCAGACCATCAACGTGAGCCTGGGCCAGGGTGTGACCACCAGCCAGATCGGTCAGATCTCGGAAGTCTCCACCGGCAACCTGAGCGGCGACTTCGTCGACGCCTCCGGCAACGCGACGACGCTGAACCTGTCCACCATCACCCTCACTGGCGCCGGCGGCGCCACCGTAACGCTGTCCGGTTCGGCAACCGACGCGCAGGACGTGGCGGACGCCATCAACGCGACCGGCCTGTCGGGTGTCAGCGCAGCGGTCAACGCCAGCGGCGGCATCAACATCTACTCGGCCGGCTCCATTTCGGTCTCCGGTGGCGCGGCAGCCGCCACCTCAGTGGCTGGCAGCGGCGGCACTCTGACTTCATCGGCAACCTATAGCGGTGTCACCGGCACAAGCACCACGACCTCGACCGGCACGTATACCGCGGGCGAGACCGTCGGCGCGGGCGGTTCATTGCAGGGTGGCGACGTGTTGACGGTGGATGACGCCAATGCGCTGATCTCGCGTGTCGATGCGGCGCTGACTGCGGTCAGCACCTTCTCCAGCAACTTGGGTGCAGTGCAGAACCGCTTCCAGTCGACCATTGCCACCTTGGGTGCGCAGCAGACCAACCTCACGGCTTCGCAAAGCTCGATCCAGGATACGGATTTCGCTTCGGAAACTGCCAATCTAAGTCAGTCGCAGGTGTTGCAGCAGGCCGGTATCTCGGTGCTGGCCACGGCCAACTCGGAGCCGCAGAACATCCTCAAGCTGTTGCAGTAATGCCTTGACCGGCCATGGCGATGTCGCCATGGCCGGCTTTTTGCTTGTGCGTTCTGGCGGTACGGTTATCCGCCAGAAAACACGCTCGAGTGGCGGGTAAAGCTTTCGCAACGGGCGAGGGCTTTGCCGGCGGCTTGGCGGATCGTGGCGAAACCACGGTATTGCGACCAACAACCTTGCGAGGCCCTGCATGTCCAGCATTTCAAGCACCTCATCAAGCGCGGCCAGTTCAGCCGCCTCGTCGGCCAGCTCGTCATCGGGCAGCACCAGTTCGACCACCGGCAGCACCGGCCTTGCCAACATCAGCGGTACCGGCATCCTGAGCTCGCTGGGCCTGGGCACGGGCCTGGACGTCAACTCGATCATCAGCGCACTGGTCAATGCGCAGCAAGCGGGCCCGCAGGCGCAGATCACCGCGCAGACACAGGAGGACCAGAACCAGGTCGCCGGTCTGACCGGCCTGAGTACGGCGCTGAGTGGACTGCAGTCGGCGTTGTCGGAGCTGACCTCCAGCACGACCTACTCCACTTATGGCGCCACGTTCGCCAACACGGCGGTTGCCTCGGCGACCACCTTGCCCAATGCCTCGCCCGGCACCTACAACATCGATGTCACCGCGTTGGCGACGGCGCAGATGCGCACCAGCAGCGCGCTGGGTACGACGGCGGCAGTGGGTAGCGGCACGCTGAACATCAGCGTGGGCAGCAACACCATGAACATCGCGGTCTCCGCCACCGACACGCTGTCGAGCATCGCCACGTCGATCAATAATTCGACCAACAATCCTGGCGTCTCGGCCACCGTCGTCTCAGGCACCAACGGCTCCCAGCTGGTGCTGACCTCGACCAGTACGGGTGTGGCCAATGCTTTCAGTATCAGCGCCAGCAGCGGTAGCAGCAGCGGCCTGAGCGCATTGGCAACGACGCTTTCCACGCCGGGAAGCAACGAGGCAACGAATGCCCAGTTGACGATTGACGGCATCCCGGCGACGAGTGCTTCCAATAATGTCAGCGGTGTTCTGACCGGCGTGACGATGGCTCTTACGGCCACCGGCACCTCGCAGCTTACGGTCGCGCAGAACACGGCGCCGATCACCACGGCAGTGAACGACTTCGTCACCGCGTTCAACCAGTACGCCACCACCGTCGGTACGCTGAACAGTTACGACACGACCACCGGTGAGGCCGGTGTGCTGCTGGGTGACTCGACGTTGGCGGCGATCCAGAGCCAGCTTTCGAACGTGTTGGGCGCGTCAGTCGCAGGCAACAGCATCGGCAGTCTGGCCAGCCTGGGTATCACCCGCAATTCCGATGGCACCATGTCGCTCAACAGTCAGACGTTGAGCACCGCGCTGACCAGCAACCCGTCAGCGGTGCAGAACCTGTTCGCCAGCAGCAGTGGTATTGCCACCCAGCTCAACACGCTGGTCACCAACTACAACAGCAGCTCCGGAATTCTGCAGACCCGGATCAACAGCCTCAACACCGATGTCACGAATCTGGGCACCCAGACCACAGCGTTGAACGCGCGCATGGCGGTTTACCAACAACAACTGGTCCAGCAGTACACGAATTTGAGCACCATGATGACGTCGCTGAACAACACCAGTTCCTATCTCACCCAGTCGTTGGCATCGCTCAACGACACCAGCAGTAGCAAAAGCTGATATCTAGGGGAGCGCTATGAGCTACGCGATGATGCGAAACGCAAGTTCTTTGTACCGCCAGACCAGCGTGCAGGGCAGTGTCGAAGGGGCCGATCGCCATCAGCTGATCGCCATGTTGCTCGACGGGCTGGTCGATCGAATCAATCAGGCCCGGGGCCACATTCTGCATAAGGACGTGGCGGCCAAGGGGCAGACCTTTGCCAAAGCCGTCGGCATCCTTGGCGAGTTGCGGGAGAGTCTCGACCATAAGGTCGAGCCCACGTTGACCGGCCGGCTCGACAGTCTTTACGACTACATTACCCGCCGCTTGCTGTACGCACAGCTCAACGATGATCTTGCGGCGCTGGATGAGAGCGAGCGTCTGGTGGCGCCCATCCGGTCAGCCTGGCATGGCATTCGCGAGGCTTTCCTGGCGCAGGAAGCTCAGGCGAAGACCAAGGTGAAACTCGGATGAGCGGCAGCGCTCACGCACCCCTGCAACAAGCGCTGGATATTTCCGTGCAGATGCTGGAGGCAGCGAATCATGGGCACTGGTCGCGGGTTGCCGAGCTGGATACCGAGCGGCAGACCTGGATACGGCAGCAGCATCCAGCCGATCAGCCCAATATCGAAGCACTGACGACCTTGCGTGAACACAATCGTCAGTTGCTGGAACGCGCAGAGGTTGCCCGTGCGGGAGTCGAACGACAGCTGGGTCAGCATAAATACAACCACCGCGCCTTGAGTACCTATATCGCCTCATCCGGCTGAACACCGATGAGGATCGGTCGGGCCATACGCATGGGGCATGCGTTGTGGATGGATGCGTCGCCCGAGCGATAGGATCCATTCAATGGCAGCCGTTGGAGCGGACCAATGCAAGAAGAAATGTGGCACGAGTTTTCTCAGCGGATGACCTACGAGGGCGTCCTGCATATAGGTGTGGATTCGCTCAAGAGCATGCCCGATGCGTTGGCGCTGGCTGGCTATAACGAGCGCAATCTGCATGTATTGCGCGCGCTGGCCTCGCTGGACGAGCGGCGTGCGGAGAACAGCGGCGACGAAGACAGTCCGATGATGCAGGAGCTGCTGCACATGGACAGCAAAATCAATGTGTTGATGGAGATCGTCAACCGTTTGCTGATCCCGGTCGCACTGCTGCCTGCCAGGCACGCCATCCGCTTCAATGCACTTGGCGTGGTGATACCGCAGGGCACCTTGCCGGCCGCCGAACAGTTATTGGTGCGCCTGCATTTCGACGCGTGTCGCGCGCTGCCGCTGGAGCTTCCGTCTCAGCTTGTACGTCGACTCGACGACGGCAACGCCTTCGTTTCCTTTTTCCAACCCAGTGAGTTGGTCGGAGATGGGTTGGAACGTTTCGTTTTTCGTCATCACCGACGCAAAGTGGCAGAAGCGCGCCTCACCTCGACCTGACCACGACCGGACGTACGTCTCGTAGCAAACGTGATAGTCATCACCCTTTCAAAGGTTGGTGCGGTGGAATTTTGGCGTGATTTTCTTCGCGGCAGGCCTGAAAAGAGCACCTGCGGCCGCCTTCTTTCTTTCAATAATCTCGATCTAAATCACCGATCTAGGACTTTTTCCTACCCTGGCCTCGCGAAATTCTGGCGGGGTTCACCCAGCGTTCCCACGCGTATGGGTCGTTCTTCCGTGATTTTTTTGGCGCCCTTCTTGCCTTAGACATCCCAGATGCCGCGATGGATCGCTGACGCATAGGGGAAAACACGGTTATGGATTGTTCCGTGTTTGGTCGATGGGTATCGGAAGTGAACTTGCACCATGCAGAAGAGCAATATTCTTGTAATCGAACCCGATGATGCGCGGGCAGATAACATCATCTGGGCACTGATCTTCCTTGGCTACTACCCGCAGCTATGGAATGCGTCGTTGATGACCGACCCGGCCGCGCACGATTGGCGTGCCGTCTATGTCGGTGGCATTGACGATGAGGACACGTGCCGGGGGATACTGGAATCGCTGGAAGAGCAGAGTAACCAGTTGCTCTTGCTGGTCGCCGCCGATTCGCCGCAGACGACATGGCTGACCGCGACTGGCTCTGCTTATTCGGGTCGACTCGAGCTGCTGGAATTCCCGTTGCGCTACGAACGTCTGGCCGAGGCCATGCGCGGTCTGCATGCGCGTCTGGTCGGCGGCCTCCCCGGCACCCAGCGACTGGTTGGCAGCTCCCCGGCGATGGCCCGTGTCAACGCCCTGATCCAGCAGGTCGCACCGTTCGATTCCAGCGTGCTGGTGCTGGGCGATTCGGGCACTGGCAAGGAGATGGTGGCGCGCGGTATCCACGACAGCTCACCGCGTCGGGACAAACCATTTGTCGCAATCAATTGCGGCGCGATCCCCGCCGAGCTGCTCGAAAGCGAATTGTTCGGTCACGAAAAGGGCTCCTTCACCGGCGCGATCAGTGCGCGCAAGGGGCGTTTCGAAATGGCCGAGGGCGGCACGCTGTTTCTTGATGAGATCGGCGACATGAGTCTGCCGATGCAGGTCAAGCTGCTGCGTGTGCTGCAGGAACGCATGTATGAACGGGTCGGCGGCAATCGCACGCTGCGCAGCAACGTGCGCATCATTGCCGCGACGCACCGAAATCTGGAGCGGGCGATCGTCGAGGGACGCTTCCGCGAAGATCTTTATTACCGTCTGAGCGTGTTCCCGCTGGAAATGCCTTCGCTGCGTCAGCACCTGGAAGATCTGCCCGAGCTGATCACCGAGTTCAACCAGCGCTTGCTGCGCCGGGGCCTTGGTGGTGCGCGCTTCAGCGGCGGCGCGATGCAGGCCCTGCGTCAGCACGGCTGGCCGGGCAATGTCCGCGAGCTCTCGAATCTGGTGGAGCGGATGGCGATTCTCTATCCGCAGAGTGAAGTGCGTGCCAGCGACCTGCCAGAAAAATATCGCGGCGCGCATGTCGGCGAAGAAGTGGGCGGTGGCGTGCTGGCGGCGATGATGGATGGCAACCCACCAGCCCTGGCCGGCGCCATCCTGGAGACTGACATGCTCTTGCCCGAAGGCGGCGTGGACCTCAAGGATCACCTGGCCGACATCGAAGTGGGGCTGATACGCCAGGCGCTGGACAACACCGACGGTGTGGTGGCGCATGCCGCCAAGCTGTTGCGGATGCAGCGCACGACCCTGGTCGAAAAGCTGCGCAAGTACGGCCTGCAGTCGGGTGCGACAGCGCATTGAATGGTGTTTTCGTCGTGGCACGGCTTGTGCTTAAACCCTCTTATCACCGTATCAGCGTTGGAAAACCGACATGGGCCAAATTGACGTCAACAGCGTACTTTCGCAAATGCGCCAGCTCGGAGCGCAAGCGTCCTTTCCATCAAATAGCGTCCAGTCGGCGGATGCAGCGCAGGGCAGCGATTTCGGTTCGTTACTGAAACAGTCGTTGTCTGCCGCGGGGGAAGTGGCGGATGCAGCCACTGGCGGCGTCGGCTCGCTGATCACGCAGTCATTGTCCGCTGTGGCCGGAGCGCAGAACGACGCGCAGACCAAAGCCGGTGCGTTCGAGCGGGGCGACGCGGGTTCCGATATCGGCAGTACCGTGATCGCGGGGCAGAAAGCCGACCTTGCGTTTCGTTCGCTGGTGCAGGTGCGCAACAAGCTCACCGATGCGTACAGCACCATCATGAACATGCCGGTCTAACGATCGGATCACCGCCGCCTGACGCTTCAACGCGTCCCCGAGATTGAGCAGTATTCATGGCCGAAAACGCCATCACGCCCTCTGGTAACGGTTCGCGCATGGATCCGCTGAAAAGCATCCTGCGCAATCCGGCGACCCGACTTTTGCTGTTGCTGTTCGGTGTAGCCGGCGCAGTGGCGTTTGGCGTGGCTATCGTTCTGTGGTCGCGCGGCCCGAACTTCGGGCTGCTTTACGCCGGGCTCGATCCCAAAGACGCATCGAGCATTACGCAGGCGCTGCAGGCGACCAATACCCCCTACGAGCTGGGCGCCGATGGTGCATCCATTTCGGTGCCGGCCGCTGATCTGGCCAATACCCGTCTTCGTCTGGCCAGTCAGGGACTGCCGCAGGGCAGCTCCGCTGGAGCCACCCAGCCGCAGAACGACTCTCCCTTTGGCATGAGTGACCTGGCCGAGAGCACGCACTATCAGCAGATGCTGGAAACCGACCTGGGCAACACGATTGCCGGCCTGCAATTCGTGCGCGCCGCACGGGTGCACCTGGCCTTGCCCAAGGCGTCCGCCTTCATTCGTGACAGTCATCCGGCTGGCGCATCAGTGCTAGTGACGTTGTATCCGGGCCGTCAACTGGACAGCAGCCAGGTGGCCGCGATCGTGCATCTGGTTTCCTCCAGCGTGCCGGATATGGATCCGTCCCAGGTGTCGGTGGTTGATCAGCAGGGCGCGTTGCTCACGGTTAGCGATCCCGATAGCGCCAGCGCCGTCGGTGACATGCGCTTGCGTCTAGCCACGCGCATGGAAAACAGCTATGCGCAGCGCATCGAAGAACTGCTCACTCCACTGGTCGGCCAGGGACGCGTGCGCGCACAGGTCTACGCGGATCTGGATTTCAGCCAGACCGAGAAAGCGACCGAAAGCTACGACAACGCCAACCCGGCAGTGCGCAGCGAGCAGACCAGCAGCGAACAGAAGCGGGATGACATCGGTGGCGCGATCGCCGGTGCATTGAGTAACCAGCCGCCCAACACCGTGGCACAGCCCACCGCTGCGAAACCCGGCGCAACCCCTGCGGGTGCTGCCGGTGCGCGTGCTGCGACCGCGCAGTCAGCTACACCCGCTGAAACATCGACAAACTCCACCCGTAACTACGAGCTGGGCCGCACCATCAGTCATGTCAGCGATCCTGCCGGGCGTCTGAATCGGCTGACCGTCGCGGTGGTGGTGGACAACAAAGCAGCGCTCGACGGCAAGGGTAAAAGCGTCCCTTTCAGCGCGCAGGATCTACAGCACCTCACCGACCTGACCAAGAACGCAGTGGGTTTCGACGTGAAGCGCGGCGATAGCGTCAGCGTGATCAATCAGGCGTTCACTGAAGCGCCGCCCGAGGAAGCGCCGTTCGTGCAGCCGTTCTGGGAGCGGCCGGGCATGATGGATCTGATCAAGCAAGGCGCCGGCATCCTGATCGCGTTGCTGATTGCTTTCGGCCTTCTGCGTCCAATGCTCAAGGGTCTGATGCGTGCACCTGAACCGCTCGCGGCATTGGACGGTCCGATGCCAACGATGTCGGTGCGGATCGCCGATGACGACTACCAGGACGAGCGCAATGACCCGGTTCGCATCAGCGGGGCCACGCCGCAATTGCAGCAGACGATGGCTTACGAACAGAAGATTGGGCTGGCGCGAAAGTTGGTGCAGGAAAATCCGAAACAGGTAGCGCAGGTAGTCATGAACTGGGTGGGCGACGATGGCGGTTGATTCAAAGGATATCGGTGGTGCACGGCGCGCTGCGATCCTTCTGCTGACCCTGGGCGAGCAGGACGCGGCCGAGGTGCTCAAGCACCTCAGCGCACGCGACGTGCAGGCCGTGGGTACGGCCATGGCAACGCTTACCAACGTGTCGCGTGAACAGGTTGAACAGGTTCTCAACCATCTCAATGACGACATGGGGCGGCAAACCTCGCTGGGCGTGGGCACCGAGGAATACATTCGCAAGATGCTGGTTAGTGCGCTGGGCGAAACCAAGGCCGGCAGCCTGATCGACCGCATCCTGCTGGGCCGATCCACCAAGGGTCTGGAGTCGCTCAAATGGATGGAAAGCCGCGCCATCGCGGAGATGGTCGGCATGGAGCATCCGCAGATCATCGCCCTGGTGCTGGCGCATCTCGAGCCTGACCAGGCGGCTGAAGTGATCGGTTATCTGCCGCCGCGCGTGCGCAGCGATGCGGTGATGCGGATTGCCAATCTCGATGGCGTGCAACCGCACGCCCTCAACGAGCTGGATGAAATCATGGAGCGCCAGTTTTCCGGCACCTCCACCAAGTTGAAGTCCGCCAGCGTCGGTGGACTCAAGGCCGCCGCCGACATTCTCAATGCGATGGAATCGGCTCGCGAAGCGGAGCTGATGACGGCCATCCGTGGTCAGGATTCCGGCCTCGGTGGCCGCATCGAAGAATTGATGTTCGTGTTCGAAGACCTGGCCGACCTGGACGACCGCAGCATGCAGACCTTGCTGCGCGAAGTGCCATCGGCGCGCCTGATCACGGCGCTCAAGGGCGCAGAGCCGGCGGTGCGCGAAAAGATTTTTGCCAACATGTCCCAGCGTGCTGCCGAGATGCTGCGCGACGACCTCGAGGTAAAGGGCCCGGTCAAACTCAGCGAAGTCGACGCCGCGCAGAAAGAAGTACTCACCATTGCCCGCAAACTGGCTGATGCCGGACAGATCAGCCTCTCCGCTGACGGCGATGAGTTCGTCTGATGGCCGGCGTGCTCAGCCGCGACCAGGCGTCTGCTTTCGAGCGTTGGGATCCGCCGCAGGTCGGCAACGCCATCGTGCAAGTCGCGGCGGCGCCGGCGCTGCCACCGGGGCCGAGCTTGTTCGAGCTGGAAGAAATCGAACGACAGGCACGTGAAGACGGGTTTGCTGCGGGTTTGGCCGAAGGGCGTGCGGCTGCCAAACAACAGCTTGACCAGCAACTGGCACATCTGGAAGCACTGTGCATGGCTGCAGCGCGCCCCTTGGGTGCACTCGACGACGTCACCGAACGGGAGCTGGCGCGACTGGCCACCGTGATGGCCCGCCGGGTGGTCGCGCGCGAATTGCAGCTTGATCCATCGCTGATCGAGCTGGCTGTGCGCGAGGCTGCCGCGGCGCTGCCATCGGCTACGCGCGAACTACGCGTGTGGGTGCATCCGGATGATCTGAATCTGTTGCGCGAACTTGGCGCGAGCGAACCGTTGTGGCGGCTTGGTGGGAACCCGGCACTCAGCCGTGGTGACTGCATCCTGGAAGGCGAGCGTTCGCGGCTCGACGCGCGCGTCGACACGCGCCTGGCCGCGGTGATCGACGCGGTGCTCGGCAACGACGTAGACGATGGCGACGACGAGGTCGTTGCATGAGCACCGAATCCGCGCTGGAAGCGCGCAGGCTGCGTTGGCAGCAGCAGTTGGCAAAACGTGCGAAGCGCGCGGGCAGCGTGCCCATGTTCACGGTGGAAGGCCGGTTGCGCCGGGTGGTCGGGCTGACGCTGGAGGCCGAAGGCTGTGAAGCAGCCATGGGCTCACGCTGTCTGGTCGATACAGCCGATGGTGTGGCGCTGGAAACGGAGGTCGTCGGTTTCGCCGATGACCGCCTGTTGCTGATGCCGGTTTCTGAAATGCACGGTGTACTTCCAAACGCCCGTGTGCGCCCGTGTGCCCGTCTTGGCGGTCTGCCGGTTGGGGAAGGTTTGCTGGGCCGGGTGATTGGTGCCGATGGCGTACCGCTGGATGACCTGGGTCCGCTCGACCTCGACGAACATGCCGCGCTCAAGCGCGACCCGATCAATCCGATGGCACGCAAGCCGATCGATACGCCGCTGGATACCGGAGTGCGCGCGATCAATGCACTGCTGACAGTCGGCCGTGGTCAGCGTCTGGGCCTGTTCGCGGGCTCCGGTGTCGGCAAGTCGACCCTGCTGGGCATGATGACGCGCTATACCGATGCCGACGTGGTGGTGGTTGGCCTGATCGGCGAACGCGGTCGCGAAGTGAAGGAATTCGTCGAACAGACGCTGGGGCATGAAGGCCGCGCACGCGCAGTCATTGTCGCCGCTCCGGCGGATGCGCCGCCCCTGAAACGCTTGCGTGGCGCGCAGTACGCCACCGCCATCGCCGAGTGGTTCCGCGATCGTGGTTTGCGCGTACTGCTGTTGATGGATTCGCTTACCCGTTACGCGCAGGCGCAACGTGAAATTGCGCTGGCGATCGGTGAGCCGCCAGCGACCAAGGGATATCCGCCGTCGGTGTTCGCCTTGATGCCGGCGCTGGTCGAGCGCGCCGGCAACGATGCCGAAGGCCGCGGCTCGATCACCGCGTTCTACACCGTGCTTACCGAAGGCGACGATCACCGCCACGATCCGATTGCCGACGCCGCGCGCGCGATTCTCGACGGGCACATTGTGCTGTCGCGCGATCTGGCCGAGGCAGGGCATTACCCTTCGATCGATATTGAAGCGTCGATCAGCCGCGTGATGCCGGCGGTGGTCAGCAAGGAACAGATGCGGGCCGCACAGCGGTTTCGCCAGGTGTATTCGGCTTATCGCCAGCAGCGCGATCTGATCGCCGTGGGCGCGTATCAAAAAGGTGCCGATCCGCAGGTGGATCAGGCCATCGCGATGTGGCCGCGCGTTCTGAAATTTCTGCAGCAGGAGGTCGACGAGCCGGTGACCCTGCGTGAGGCGCAAGAGCGACTTAACGTGCTGGCTAGCGAGGTCATCGGATGACGGCGCGCTCGGCACGGCTGCAGCCGGCGGTCGAGCAGGCGCAACGTCGTGAGCAGGATGCACTGCAGCGGCTGGCCGAACAGCAGCGGCGGATGGCCTATGTGCAACAGCAGCTCGACGACCTGGAACGTTACCGCAAGGAATACAGCGTGGGCGCCGGTGGTCTGACGGTAAGCGCGCTGCTCAACCGTCAACAATTCGTCGAGCGCATCAATCAGGCGATCATCCAGCAGGGGCTCGAAGTGGAACGCCAGCGGCGAGTTACGGAGGGTGCTCGGCTGCAATGGTTGCAAACTCACGCCCGCGAACGCGCGCTGGATAGCGTGGTTGAGCGCTTTCGCGAGCAGGAGCGTCAAAGCGAGCAGCGGCAGGAACAGGCCGAAGTCGACGAGCGCATGCAGTACCGCCGGCGTCCGGCGGGCTCCATCTGAGTGGCCGCCGCTGCGTGGCCCGGTTTTTGCTGCGACCAGTGAGAATCCGCCCCGCACGAGTGTCCCCGCATGAGCGCCAGTCCGTTACCCGCCCTGAATGTCGGCAGCCCGACGCCCGCCATTTCCAATAACGCCGCAGCGACTTCGCAGGCGGACCAGGCCAGGGAGCGCAACCAGGACAGCGCGTTCAATACGCGTCTGCAGGATGAGCAGCGGCGGCAATCGAGTGCATCGGATGACGCGTCCTCATCCATGTCCCGGTCGGCGGCGAAGAACAGTGCCAGCGCGAGTTCTGATACTTCTTCCAGCAAAACCCCTGCTCAAGCTTCCGCTACCGCCGCGGGCACGAACGCCAGCGCAAATGCAGCCGCAAGCGCTGCAAGTACATCGACGAATTCGGCGTCCAGTGCATCGAGCGCAACCGACGCGTCCGACCCATCCAGTGCCGAGGACACGCCAACAGCATCCCTGGCCGCCACGGTACTCGGTCTGATCGACCAGTCATCGGGCAACGCTGACGCAGCGCCCACGGGAGCCCCTGGCGGAGCAGTTGCCAAAGGCAAAGCGTCTTCGTCCCCGGGCGACAACACAGGTGCAGCTGCGTCGCAGCCACCAGGCATCACGCCGAATGCCGGTGGCATGGTTCCCGTACCCATTCCAGCGTTGCTAGGCCAGTCCGCCGGGCAGAGCGACAGTTCGGCGGCGAGCTCGAGCACAGTGTCGGCAACCATGGCGGCGAGCAACACGCCGCTGGCGCAGATCGCGGGCAAGTTGATCGGCGCATCTTCGACAGCGGACGATGCTGATGCGTCAGATGCCACCGATGCCGACAGCGATACCTCCAGCGCGAGCACCGGTGCTGACAGTGGGGCCGGCAGCTTGCTCGGACAGATCGCCGATGGCGCGGCGCAGGCCGCCACCGGCGTGCTCTCCGGCGCTGCCCATGCCGTGTTGTCCGTTGCCGCCGCCAGTACCGCGACGGATAGCCAGCCGCAGGGCGGCGCCGATCTCGCCGCCATCAACAGCGCGCTCAGTACGCCAGCGTTCGCCGGTCCTTCAAACAGTATCCTTTCCACGCACACGTTGAGCGTCAATGCGCCGGTCAGCTCACCGGGCTTCTCGCAGGAGCTGGGTCAACAGGTGGCATGGCTGGGCAGCCAGGACATCAAGCAGGCGCAGATTCGCCTGAATCCGCAGGAGCTCGGCCCACTCGACGTCAAGGTAAGCATCGAACATGGGCGGGTCGATGTAGCGTTCATGGCGCAACATCCGGCCACCGTTGCGGCTGTACAACAGAGCTTGAGTCAGCTCAACCAGATGCTCGGTGGACAGGGCTTGTCGCTGGGGCAGGCTACGGTTGGCCAGCAAGCGAGCCAGCAGCAGTTCGCTGGTTCACAGGGGCAGTCATCGTCATCCAACTCTTCCACGACCGAGGAAGAACCCATCGAAGCCTTGGCTGCAGCAGCGGCACCAACAATGGCTGTCGGTCTGGTCGACGCGTTCGCCTGATCGTTGTTTCAGGGTCATCCGCTAGCGGCCCGCGTGGCCGCTTTTGCGTGCGCGAACGTCGGCCCGTGTAGTTCTCCATGCGTGCCGACGGAATCACCGCACCGGCATCGCGACTGCTTGTCGTCGCGCGTCAATAAAACGTTGCAGGCGTGGCTTTGGCGCCCTGCAAATCGCATCGCAGCGCCATGTGCGCCGATGGCATGACGCTTGCTAAACAGTACCCAGGAAGTGCGTCCCGCCGAGGCGGTGGCGTCGAGTCATTCATGTTGATGGGACGGGGTTGTTCATGGCCAAGGCCGAGAATGTTGAAGCTGAAGCGCCTGCCGCAGTCGCCAAGAAGAAAGGCGGCAAAGGCATGTTGCTGATTGTGGGAGCGGCGGTCGTGGCCGCGCTGGGTATCGGTGGCTTCATGTTCATGAGCCAGCGCGCAGCGCAGGCGAAGTCTGCCGCGGGTGCCCCGGGCACCGCGGCAGTCAAGGTGGCAGAAGTTTACTTGCCGCTGGAACCGGTATTCGTGGTGAATTTTCAGGACAACGATGCCACGCGTTATCTGCAGGTAGGGGTCACCGTGATGTCGCGCGATCCTGCAGCGATCCAGGCACTCAAGGATAACGATCCGGTGATTCGCAATGCACTGGTGATGCTGTTCAGCAGCCAGACCTTTGTCGAGCTCAGCAATACCGCCGGCAAGCAGAAGTTGCAGACCGAAGCATTGGGTGCCGTACGCAAGATTGTCGCCGACAAGATCGGCAACCCCGGCGTGGACGCGCTGTACTTCACCAGCTTCGTGATGCAGTAAGAGATCGATAGCGATGAGCGACCTACTTTCACAGGAAGAAATCGACGCGCTGCTCAACGGCGTCGACGAAGGTCAGGTGGAAACCGAAAGCGACGTTCCGCCCGAGCCGGGCACCGTCACCGATTTCGATTTCACCCAGCAGGACCGCATCGTGCGCGGACGTCTGCCGACGTTGGAGATGATCAACGATCGTTTTGCGCGCTTCTTCCGCACCGCGCTGTTCAGCGTGTTGCGCAAGACCTGCGAAGTGTCGGTGCTGGGCGTGCGCATGCTCAAGTTCAACGAGTACGTGCATGGCCTTGCGGTGCCGAGCAATCTCAACCTGATCAAGGTCAAGCCGCTGCGCGGTACGGCACTGGCGGTGATGGAGCCGCGCCTGGTCTTTACCGTGATCGACAATTTCTTCGGTGGCGACGGTCGTTACCATGCGCGTATCGAAGGTCGCGATTTCACCCCGACCGAGAACCGCGTCATCCAGATTCTGTTGGCCGAGCTATTCTCCTCGATGGTGGAGGCATGGGCGCCGGTGATGCCGGTGCAGTTCGAATTTCTCAATTCGGAAATCAATCCGCAGTTCGCGAATATCGTCAGCCCTACCGAGACGGTGGTGGTGTCGCGCTTCCACGTCGAGCTCGATGGTGGCGGTGGTGAAATTCATCTCACCGTGCCGTACTCGATGGTCGAACCGATCCGCACCGTGCTCGACGCCGGTGTGCAGAGCGATCGCGTGGAACGCGACGATCGCTGGATCAACAATTTGCACGAAGAAGTCATGGACGCCGAAGTGGACCTGAGCGCACTGCTGCTGGAAACGCAGATGAGCATCGGCGAATTTCTGGAGCTGCGGGTCGGCGACGTCATCCCGCTCGCGCTGCCGGATCTGACCACCGTGTTCGCCGAGGATGTACCGATCTTCCGTGGCCGTTATGGTCAATCCAACGGGCGTTACGCCGTGCGTTTCAAATCCCAGGTCGGGCGCCGCGAACGTCCTTCATCACTCGATTTTGCCGAAGAGAAAACCCTATGAGTCAGAGCACCGAAAGCGTGCTTCAAAGCAGTGGCACCTCCGCCCTCGGCGAAGGACGCCTCGAGTTCGACGCGTTGAATGTGGCGCCTGCCGAAGGCACCGACGTCAGCCTGGACATGATCCTCGACGTGCCGGTAACGCTGGCCATGGAAGTGGGTCGCACGCGCATCAGCATCCGCAATCTGCTGCAACTGAACCAGGGTTCGGTGGTGGAGCTCGATCGTGCCGCAGGTGAGCCGCTTGACGTGTTCGTCAACGGCACGCTGGTGGCGCATGGTGAGGTGGTCGTGATCAACGAGAAATTCGGCATTCGCCTGACTGATGTGCTCAGTCCGTCCGAGCGTGTGCGTAAGCTGCGATGAGTGCCGTGCTTGCCATCCTGGCGCCGATCACGCCACCGATCGTGCCCGATATCAACGTCGCCAGTGAACTGTTGCGCGTGCTGCTGAGCCTGGCTGGCATCGTGGCGCTCATTTTTGCCGCCGGTTGGTTTACCCGCAAACTGCAGGGGCGCCAGCTGGTGGGGGGGCGGCGGTTGCGTTGTCTGGAGACGTTGCCGGTGGGCTCGCGCGAACGCGTGATGTTGCTGGAAGCCGATGGCAAGCGCGTGCTGGTGGGTGTCGGCGCGGGTGGCGTGCGTACCTTGCATGTCTATGAAAGTGTTGAGCCGGTAGCTGTAGTCGAAGCGGCCGCGCCGCCCAGCTTTAGCGAACTTCTAGGTCGCTGGAGGCGTCGCTGATGAATCGTCGTTTGTTACTCATCTTGATTATGCTGCTGTTATCGCTGGTGCCGTTTGGCGCGATGGCCGCGCCCGCTGTGCCCATCACGCCGATTGCGCCGATGCAGCCGATCACACCGATCCAGCCCGCGGGCATTCCGCTGCTGACCATGCAAAATACTGGCAGCGCGCAGAACTGGAGCATGTCGCTGCAGGTGCTGGCACTGATGACAGTGCTGACGCTGCTGCCGGCGGTGCTGCTGATGATGACGTCGTTCACCCGCATCATCATCGTACTGAGCTTTCTGCGTCAGGCGTTGGCTACGCAGTCCACGCCACCGAACCAGGTGTTGTTGGGATTGGCGCTGTTTCTCACCATGTTCATCATGTCGCCGGTGATGAATCGCGCTTACCAGGATGGTGTGAAGCCCTACATGGACCACCAGATGAGCGCCGAGGATGCGGTGCCTGCGGCGGCGGCTCCGTTCAAGCACTTCATGCTGGACCAGACGCGCGACGCTGATCTGCAACTGTTCACCCATCTGGCCAAGGAGCAACCCTATGCCAGCAAGGAAGATGTGCCGTTTCGCGTGGCGATGCCGGCTTTCGTTACCAGCGAGCTGAAGACCGCGTTCCAGATGGGATTCCTGTTGTTCATCCCGTTCCTGGTGATCGATCTGGTGGTGGCCAGTGTGCTGATGTCGATGGGCATGGCGATGGTTTCGCCGATGATCATCTCGTTGCCGTTCAAGATCATGCTGTTCGTGCTGGTCGATGGCTGGTCGTTGTTGATCGGCACGTTGGCCGGGAGCTTCTACACATGAGTGTCTATAACGACCCCGTGTCGACTGCATCTGCGCTGCCTGAACTGTGGATCGCTCCAGTGGCATTTCACGAGAACGTTCGCGAGGCAACGATCGAAGGTGTTGCTGCCGTCCGCAACGAGGTAGAGGGGCGCTATCCATGACGCCGGAATGGGTCATCAACTTTGGTCAGCACGCCTTGTATGTGGCGATGATGGTGGCTGCGCCGTTGCTGCTGACGGCGCTGGCCGTGGGCTTGCTGGTCGGCATCATCCAGGCGGCCACGCAGATCCATGAAATGACGCTCAGCTTCATTCCCAAATTGCTGGCGATGGCGATCGTGGGTCTGCTGGTCGGGCCATGGATGCTGCGCACGCTGGTGCAGTTCACCCACGACATCATTGTCGGCTTGCCCGCGGCGATCAAATGAGTGCGGCGCAGCTCGCCGCCGTGATGAGCTCGCTCGGCGGCATGCTGTGGGCGCTGGGCCGGGTCGGCGGGTTCTGCATGGTCGCACCGATATTCAGCGCCACGGTGATTCCGAAACGGGTCCGCGCGGCGATCGCGGTACTGCTTACTTTTGTGCTGGCGCCGTTGGCGCCGGCACAGCACGTGGATCTGCTCAGCGGCTCCGGCGTGGCCACCATGGTGGTACAGGTCTTGATCGGCAGCAGCGTCGGCTTCGTGTTGCAGATGGTGTTTCAGGCGGTTTCCTATGGCGGCATCCTGATCGGGCAGAGCATGGGGCTTGGCTTTGCTGAAATGATCAATCCCACCAGCGGGGGCAGCGTACCGGTGCTTGGCCAGTTCTACCTGGTGCTGGTGACCTTGCTTTTTCTCGCCATGGACGGCCATTTGCAGGTGATCGCATTACTGGCCGACAGCTTTCACACTTTGCCGCCAGGCACCGATGGCGTCAGCGAAAACACGCTGTTCGCCGTAGCCGCCGCGGGCGGCGATCTGTTTTCCGGAGCACTTCGGGTCGCATTGCCGGCGATGACGGCATTGCTGTTGGTGAATATCGGCTTTGCGGCGACCAGTCGCGCGTCGCCGGCGATGAATCTGTTCGCGGTGGGTTTTCCCATCAGCATCTGCATGGGGTTTATCGCGTTGTGGCTGGCCCTGCGCGGGCTCGCTGGCGCCTATAGCGCGCTGCAGGCCACCGGATGGACGTTGATGAAGCACCTGGTCGGGTCCTGAGGAGCAGGGCATGGCAGAGGGCGAAAATGAAGATCGCACCGAACAGGCGTCCGAAAAACGCCTAGAGGATGCACGCGAAAAAGGTGAGGTCCCGCGCTCGCGGGATCTTGCCGGCGCGCTGGTGGTACTGGCTGGCGTGAGCGCGATGCTGTCAAACGGCAACACCATGTACGCCCATGCGCGAACGATCTATGGGTTGGGCCTGAGTTACTCACGCACTGACCTGTTCAGCGACAGGCTGCCGCTGCATGCACTGTCCGCCGCGATGCGTGAAGCCGTTGCGCTGCTGGTGCCGATATTCGCCGCTACCGTGATCGCGGCGCTGGCCGAGCCGGTGTTGCTCGGCGGCCTCAATTTCAGCGTGCAGGCGTTGCAACCGAATTTCGGACGACTCGATCCGATTGCCGGCGTGGCCAAGATGTTCTCGCTCAATGGCGTGGTCGAGTTATGCAAGTCGTTGCTTAAGCTGTTCTTCATCGGTGGCGTGCTGATCCTGCTGCTGCGCCATGAGGAGTCTGCCGTGATGGCCACCGGCAGTGGCACGGTCGGCAGCGGCGTGGCGCAGATGCTGACCTTGCTGGGCGATGCGGGCCTGCTGTTTGCGGTGGTGCTGGGTGCGATCGGTGGCGCGGATGCGGTGTGGCAGCGCTTTGACTACAACCGCCGTCATCGCATGACCAAGCAGGAGCAGCGCGACGAGCACAAGGACACTGACGGCAACCCTGAGTTGAAGCGACGCGTTCGTCAGGTGGCGCAGCAGATGTCGCGTCGACGCATGATGCAGGATCTGCCCACGGCCGATGTGGTCGTAGTCAACCCGACCCACTTCGCGGTGGCGCTGAAATACGACGAAAACCACATGCGCGCGCCGCGGGTCATCGCCAAGGGCGCGGACGTGTTGGCGCAACAGATCCGGCTGGTGGCGTCGGCCCACCGCATTCCGTTGGTGGAGGCGCCGCCGTTGGCGCGAGCCCTGTATGCGACCACTAACCTTGGTCAGGAAATTCCTGCGGCTTTGTACGCCGCCGTGGCGCAGATCCTGGCCTATGTCTATCAGTTGAAACAGGCGACCCAACAGGGCGCTCCCTTGCCGGTATTACCAAAGCAGGAGATTGATCCCAGTCTCCAGGGCCGCTACCGCGAACCGTAATGATTCAGATCATCAGGGCATACAGGCATGGCCGCAGCATCAGCGTTTAGTACATTCAAACAGGTAACTCGCCGAGGTATCGGCGCGCCGATCGTCATGCTGGCGATGCTGGCGATGCTGATGCTGCCGCTGCCGCCGTTTATTCTGGACATGCTTTTCAGTTTCAACATTGCGCTTTCGCTGGTGATCCTGCTGGCGGTGGTTTACGTGATGCGACCGCTGGAGTTCGCCGCGTTCCCCACGGTCGTGCTGATGGCGACGCTGTTACGACTGGCACTGAATATCGCCTCGACCCGCGTGGTGCTGCTGCATGGCCATGACGGCCCCGGTGCTGCGGGCAAGGTCATCGAGGCCTTTGGTGAATTCGTCATCGGCGGCAATTTCGCCGTCGGCCTGGTGGTGTTTGCGATCCTCACCATCATCAACTTCGTGGTGATTACCAAGGGCGCCACCCGCGTGTCGGAAGTCACCGCGCGTTTTACCCTGGATTCCATGCCCGGCAAACAAATGGCGATCGATGCCGATCTCAACGCCGGGCTATTGACGCAGGACCAGGCACGCGACCGGCGCCAGGAGGTTCGCGAGGAAGCGGACTTCTACGGCTCGATGGACGGCGCCTCCAAGTTCGTGCGCGGCGATGCCACCGCCGGCATCCTGATCCTGGTCATCAACATCGTCGGTGGCTTCTTCGTTGGCGTCATGCAGCACGGCCTGTCGGCAGGAGAGGCGGCGCGTACCTATACGCTGCTCACCATCGGCGATGGTCTGGTGGCACAGGTGCCCTCGCTGATGCTGTCGGTGGCCACGGCGGTGATCGTCACCCGCGTGTCCAAATCACAGGACATGGGCAAGCAGGTCATCGGCCAGGTATTCGCGCAGCCGCGCGCGCTGGCCGTGGCCGGCGTGGTGCTGGCGGTGATGGGGCTGATTCCCGGCATGCCCAACATCGCGTTTCTGACGCTGGCTGCCGCCTGCGGCGGCGCCGCGTGGCTGATGGTTCGCCGCGAGCACGAAGCGAAGACGAAACTGGCAAGCGCAGCCACCGCTGCACTGGCCGCACCGGCCCCGACCGAGCGGCTCGAACTGGGTTGGGAGGATGTCGCCAGCGTCGACCCGGTGGGTTTGGAAGTGGGCTATCGGTTGATTCCGCTGGTCGACAAGAACCAGGGTGGCGAGTTGATGGGACGGATCAAGTCGGTGCGTCGCAAGCTCTCGCAGGAACTGGGCTTCCTGATGTCCGCCGTGCATATTCGCGACAACCTGGATTTGGGTCCGAACACCTACCGCATCTCCTTGATGGGCGTGCCGATGGGCGAGGCGGAGGTTTACACCGAGCGCTACATGGCGATCAATCCGGGTCGCGTGCATGGCACCTTGCAGGGTCTGAGCACACGCGACCCGGCATTTGGGCTGGAAGCGGTGTGGATCGAAAACAGTCAGCGCGATCACGCGCAAAGTCTCGGCTATACGGTGGTCGATCCGGCCACGGTGATTGCCACCCATCTGTCACACATCCTGCAGAACCACTCGCACGAATTGCTCAGCCATCAGGACGTGCAGCAGCTGCTGGATCGTCTGGCGCAGAGCGCGCCGAAGCTGGTGGAAGACCTTATTCCGAAGCGTTTGCCGCTCGGCGTGGTGGTCAAGGTGCTGCAAAATCTACTCGCCGAGCGGGTGCCGATCCGCAATATGCGCAGCATCGTCGAGTCTTTGGCGGAGCATGCGGCGCAGAGTCAGGATCCCGGCACTTTGACCGCCTCGGTACGCGTGGCACTGGGCCGCCAGATCGTGCAGGAAATCGCTGGCCTCGGTACCGAGATTCCAGTGCTGACGCTGGCCCCGGAGCTGGAACAGATTCTGCTCGGCTCCCTCACCAGCAGTGGCGCGGCCGGGGCCGCGGTGGAACCGGGTCTGGCCGACCGTTTGCAGAAGAGCGTCGCCGAGGCAGCGCAGCGGCAGGAAGCGAGCGGCGAGCCCGCGGTGTTGCTGGTGCAACCGCAGCTGCGGCCGTGGCTGGCGAGGTTCACTCGCCATGTGGCCCAGAACCTGCATGTACTGGCTTACAACGAAGTGCCGGACAACCGCCGAGTGAGGCTGGTGCAAGCACTGGGTCGATGACTGAAGCTGGCGTGGCGTAGATAAGCGGAGCATGGAATGAAGCGTGACCATTTGAAAATGATGTGGCGAACCACGGCATGCGTAACGCGAGCGTCGTTGGCATGTGGGCGTCTGTCATGAAGATCAAACGCTTTGTCGCCAGCGACATGCGGCAGGCCATGCGCGAAGTTCGCGCAGACCAGGGCGCCGATGCGGTGATTCTCTCCACGCGCCGTCTTGAAGACGGCATCGAAATCATCGCGGCGATCGACTACGACGAAACCCTGGTTCGCGAAGCAGCACGGCACGGCGCGCCGATGCCCGATCCGGTCGGTGACAAGCGCGCACCCGCTGCCGTCGCCTCGCCGCTGCCGCCGCCGATGCCGGTGGCCCCCAGCGAAGTGGCCACGCTGCAACCGATGGTCGAACAAGGCGTACTCGAAGCGGCCCGCATGCGGGTCGAGCTGGGTGGCCTGCGCGAGCTGCTGGAGCAGCAGCTCTCCAGCCTCGCCTGGAACGATATGGAACGGCGCCGTCCGATGCGTGCACGCGTGCTGCGCGACATGACCCGGCTGGGCATCGAGCCGGACGTGGCACGCAAACTCGTTGAAGAACTTCCAGAACAGCTGAGCGCCGATCAAGCGCGTTATCTGCCGCTTGGCCTGCTCAGCCGCAGTCTCAAGGTGAGCGGACGCGATCTGGCCGAGACCGGTGGCATGACGGCGCTGGTCGGTCCGACCGGCGTCGGCAAGACCACCACGATCGCCAAGCTGGCGGCGCGTGCGGTGCTACGCCACGGCCCTTCGAAAGTGGCTTTGGTCAGCACCGACCATTACCGCATCGGTGCGGCCGCGCAGTTGGAGCACTACGGCCGCCTGCTCGGTGTGCGGGTTCACCCGGCACACGATGCGGCAAGTCTGGCGCAGGCACTCGATAGCCTGCGCGAGCATCACACCGTGCTGGTCGACACGGCCGGCGTAGCCGGCAACGACCCGCGCCTGGAACAACAGATGGATGTGCTGCGTCAGGCCAGTGAGCATGGTACCCATCCGCTGCGCTCTTACCTGGTGTTGGCAGCAAACGCGCAAGCCTCGTCGCTGGACGAATCGGTGCGCGCGTATCTGCCGATGAAGCCGCAAGCCTGCATCGTGACCAAGCTGGACGAGGCGCCGAGCCTGGGTGGCGTGTTGTCGGTGTTGATCCGTTACCGCCTGGCACTGGACTGCACCACGGACGGGCAGCGCGTGCCCGAAGACATCAGTGCGGCCGACGCACGCGTACTGGTATGCCGTGCTGCACAGGTTCAGCGGCGACTGACCCCAGCGGTTGACGATGTGGAAATGGCCGATCGATTTGGCCTTGCAGTGGGCAGTCTATGAACGGGGCAGTGACGGTGGATCAAGCTTGGGGCTTGCAGAATCTATTTCCCACGCCGGCGCTGGTGCGCCCACGCGAGGTTGAACTTTTTCATCAGGCGGCCAGCCTCAGCCGGTTCGCGCCGCCGCGGCGCAGGACCCGCACGTTGACCGTAGCCGCGGGCAAGGGCGGCGTGGGCAAGACCACGATCGCCGTGAACCTGGCGATGGCCATGTCAATGGCCGGGCACGAAGTGATGCTGCTCGACGCGGACATGAGTGTGGCCAACGTTGACGTGCAACTGGGTCTGACGCCGCCGCGGCATATCGGCCACATGCTCGAAGGCCACTGCACGCTGCAGGACCTGATCATGACCGGGCCGCATGGATTGAAGGTGATCCCCGGTGGGTCAGGTGCGCGCCGGTTGGCACAACTGTGCAACGCCGAGCACGCGGCAGTCATCCGCGCCTTCGACGATCTGATCCTGCCGCCGGAATATCTAGTGGTGGATACCGCGGCCGGGGTATCGGACAACGTGGCGATGTTCGCCGCCGCCGCCGACGACGTGGTGGTGGTGGTCTGCGACGAGCCCGCCTCGCTGACGGATGCGTACGCATTGATCAAGATTCTTAGTCAGGACTTTGGCGTGCGGCGATTCCATGTGGTCGCCAACATGGTTCGTCACGCCGGTGAGGCTCGGCGTCTTTACGAGAAGTTAGCGCGCGTAAGCGAGCGTTTCCTCGACGTTGCGCTCAATTTCATGGGTATGGTGCCGCACGACGAGCGGCTGCGGCAGGCGATTCGTCGCCAGAGTGCGGTCGTGGATCTGTGGCCTTCGAGTCGTTCGGCGATGGGATTCAAGCAATTGGCGAGTGCTGTCGATACATGGGAAGCGCCCATGTATTCGGACATTGGTCGGATCGCGTTTTTCAGCGGTCAGAGCGAACCGGTTACGGGGTGGTGAGAATGAGCGTGGCTTCGGAATACCTACAACTACAACGCGAAGATGCCGATCAACTGGTACGCCAGCATGCGCCGCTCGTGCGACGCATTGCCTACCACCTGATGGGACGATTGCCGCCGAGCGTGGACGTGGGAGACCTGGTGCAGGCCGGCATGATTGGCTTGCTGGAGGCAGCGCGCAATTTCGCTACCGATCGCTCAGCGAGTTTCGAGACCTTTGCGGGAATCCGGATTCGTGGCGCGATGCTGGACGAACTAAGGCGTACCGACTGGACCCCGCGATCAGTGCATCGCAAGGTTCGCGAGGTGGCTGAAGTGGTGCGGCAGATTGAAAACGAGACAGGCGCGGATGCCGAGAGTGCCGAGGTCATGCGGCGATTGGGCATCAGTGTTGATGAGTATCACCAGGTGCTTGCCGATGCGGCCAGCGCACGGCTGCTGAGTTTGACGGCGCCTGATGACGGCGACGGAGACGGTGGCGGGGCGATGGATGTGATGGACCAGGACGGCCTGAGTCCGCAGGAGCGCATCGAGCGTAGTGGTATGAAGGCTGCACTGGTCAAGGCGATCACCACCTTGCCCGACCGCGAACAGTTGGTGATGTCGCTGTATTACGAACAGGAGTTGAACCTCAAGGAAATTGGATTGGTACTGGGCGTCACCGAATCGCGGGTGTGCCAGATCCACGGCCAGGCACTGATACGACTGCGTTCGCGGATGAGCGCCTGGCGCGACGACGACTAGCAACAGGCGAATGACCGCGTCATCAGCGCAAGCGAACGGCCACGGATACAAAGCACTACACAGGTGACGAGCGGCACAGGTACTGCATCGAAAGCCGAGGTTTGCGTCGCCACCAGTTCAACGATGGTTTCGCACCGGCGCGGGTCCAGACTGCTCGTCTTGGTTTTTTTTATGTACTGCCTGAATCGTCCCGGGCGGCACTAGCGGAGAGAAGTGTTTGGACAAGAACATGAAAATTCTGGTGGTCGATGATTTTTCCACCATGCGGCGTATCGTTCGCAACCTGCTCGTGGAACTCGGTTTCAGCAATCCGTTGATCCAGGAAGCCGATGACGGCAACAACGCATTGACGATGCTCCGCGCAAATTCCTTCGACATGGTCGTTACCGACTGGAACATGCCCAACATGACCGGCATTGACTTGTTGCGCGCCATTCGTGCCGAACCAAAATTCAAAGGACTGCCTGTGCTGATGGTCACCGCCGAAAACAACCGCGAGCAGATTATCGCTGCCGCACAGGCCGGCGTGAACGGCTACATCGTCAAGCCCTTCACCGCCATCACGCTGCGCGAGAAGCTGGAGAAGATCTTCGAGCGCCTGGCCGCCAGTGGAGCTTCCTCATGAGCGCGACGATGCCTGAAGTCGACGGCGAAAACATGCCCGTGGAAGTGCTGGCGCTGCTCAACAGCGAAGATGGCGCGGCGTTTGAACAAGCGCTGGACACCATGGTGCGTCAGCGCGAGCAGCATCTTTTTCGCGCGCTGGGCTTGCTTGCCCGCGACCTCCACGGTGCAGTACGCCGCCTCGGCGGCGAGCTCGCGTTCGAAGGTGCGCCCAGCAGCATGGCCGATGCCCGTCAGCACCTGATCGAAGTGCTGGACATGAGTGCCAAGGCGGCTCATCGCAGCCTGGATTTCGCCGAGCGCATGCGCCCGGAGGCTGACGCGTTGTCGCGCAATGCTGCGGAAGTGCTCGATTTCAACGACAGCGCCACCAATTCCACCGCGGTGCTTGCACGCCAGGCGCAGACCTTCGCCGAACATTGCTGCGACGGTCTCGACGACATGGTCATGGCGCAGTCCTGGCAGGACCTCTCCGGCCAGCGCATCAAGAAAGTGGTCGGCTTCATCGAGAGTGTCGAAACATCACTGCTCGAGCTGGTACGCCTGACCGGCGCACTGGCTGGCGGCGAGGCACCGATAGCGGCGGCCAAGGTGAGCAGTCAGGACGAGGCTGATCGTTTGCTCAGCGAGTTCGGGTTCTAGTTGCGACGGATGGCCACATGCTGATGGATCCCTCCCTGGACAGCGAACTACGCGACGATTTTCTGGTCGAGGCCGGTGAATTGGTCATGCGGCTGGGCGAACAGCTGATCCAGCTGGAGACGTCGCCGCTGGATAGCGAGCTGTTGAACGCGGTGTTTCGTGTTTTCCACACGGTCAAGGGTGGCGCAGGGTTTTTGGCGATCGAACCGATGGTGCAGTTGTGCCATTGCGCGGAAGAATTGCTCAACGAGGCGCGCAAGGCGACGCTGGTGCTGGGCTGCGAGCAGATGGACGCGTTGCTTGAGGCGCTGGACCTGCTCAACGGCATGATGGAGGCGCTGGCCAACGGCACATCGATGGCTTCGCCACCACCATCACTGCTCGAACGGCTAATGCCTCCCGTTGCCAAGCCGGCAGCCGCGCAGACTGCACCCACCATCGCGGCGCCTGATGGCGTCGACGCCGTCGAGCAAGCGTTTGAAGCGATGCTTCTGCAAGCGCGCGGGCAACTGCCGCCGGCGGCCGAGAGTTCGCTCGACAATGAATTCGAGGCATTGCTGGACAGCCTCTACGGTCAGGGTGGTGCACCAGGGACTACCCCGGCTGCACACGCGACGGCCGCAGCCGCAGTTCCCGCGCAGCTGAAGAAAAGCGATGCACCAATCGACGAAGACGAATTCGAAGCGCTGCTGGACAGCATCCACGGCAAGGGCTCGGTTCCAGGCGGCCTTGCCAATGATCAGTCGACGGTCGCGAGCGCAAACGTCGCGCCCGCTGGCCCGGTCGGCGATGACGAGTTCGAGGCCTTGCTGGACAACCTGCATGGCAAGGGCGGCCTTCCCGGTGCTCAGTCTGTGGTCGCAGTGCCACTCATCGCTGTCGCGGCGGCCGTAGTACCCAAAACTGTCGCACCGGTTGAAATACAGATGGCTCCATCGGCGTCCACCACCGCAGCAGCAGCGTCGGCCAAGCCGGCAGCAGCAGCGGAGACCACGGTGCGGGTCGATACCGCCCGACTCGATGCGCTGGTCAATCGCGCGGGCGAGTTGGTCTTGTTGCGCAACCGGCTATTGAGTCTGGCGGCACGCAGCAGCGATGAATCGCTGGCACTGGCGGCCGACGAACTGGACCGGATTTCCGACGAACTACAAAGCGCCGTGCTCGGCATGCGCATGCAACCCATTGGACGCTTGTTTCAACGGTTCCCGCGAATCGTGCGTGATCTCGCACGACAGCTTGGCAAGGACATCGAGCTGGTACAGGAAGGCGAAGAGACCGACCTGGACCGCAGCCTGGTCGAGGCGCTGGCCGATCCGCTGGTGCACCTGTTGCGCAACGCGGTCGACCACGGTCTGGAAGATCCGGCCGAGCGCGAACGGATGGGCAAGCCGCGCAAGGGCACGGTGCGTCTTTGCGCCAGCCAGCGTGGTGAGCGCATCGTCATCGCGGTCAGCGATGACGGTCGCGGCATGGACCCGGAAGTGCTGCGGCGCAAGGCGCTGGAGAAAGGCGTGATCGATGCGGCGCAGGCATCGCGATTGTCCGAAATGGAATGCTACGAGCTGATCTTCCGCCCCGGCTTCAGTACGGCTGCGACGATCTCGGATATTTCCGGTCGCGGCGTCGGCATGGACGTAGTCAAGACGCGTGTTGCCGAGCTCGGCGGCACGTTGCGCGTGCATTCGCGCCTGGGTCATGGCAGCACGCTGGAGCTGACCGTGCCGCTGACGCTGGCGATCCTGCGAGTGCTGATGGTGCGCGTTGGCGATCGCCTGTTCGCACTACCACTCGGCAACGTCAGCGAAGTTTTTGAACTCGATGCGGCGCAGGACCGCACGCTCGATGGGCGCCGGGTGGCTGCGCATCGAGGGCGCGCACTGGTGCTGGGCGACCTGGCTGGCTGGGCCGGCATCGATGGTCCCGGCGGCAGTCATGTGGTGGTGCTGCATGTCGGTCATTTGCATCTGGGCTGCATGGTGCACGAGGTAATCGGGCGCGAAGACGTCATGGTCAAGCCGTTGGGACCATTGTTCGAAGGTGTGCCCGGTGTCGCTGGCGCCACGGTGACCGGCGACGGTCAACTGGCGCTGGTCTTGGATCTGGCCGCGTTGTCCGAGGGCGGTGGTCAATTGCTGCCTGCTTTGGGAGGAGCTGCCTGACATGGATCTGATAAGCATCATCGGCACGATAATGGCGTTCGCCGTGCTGATTGTTGGCGCCATCCTCAAGGGCACCGACGTGTCGGCGCTGTGGAATCCGGCGGCCTTCACCATCGTTTTCGGCGGCACCATCTCGGCGTTGATGCTGCACACCCAGGGCAAAGTACTCAAGCAGGCCATGAGCATGGCGGGCATGGTGTACAAGCCGCCGCAGCTACAGCCGGCAGACCTGATCAGCCGCGTGGTCGGCTGGAGCGAAATTTCCCGTCGGCAAGGTCTGCTTGGGCTCGAGCCGCAGATTGAATCGGAGTCCGATCCGTTCGTGCGCAAGGGCCTGCAGATGCTGGTGGACGGCAGCGAGCCGGAAGCCATTCGCAGTGTGCTCGAACTGGAAGTCGAAACGCGCGAACACGTCGATCTGAATGCGGCCAAGGTCTACGAAAACGCAGGCATCTATTCGCCAACGATGGGCATCATCGGTGCGGTGCTGGGCCTGATGGCGGTGATGCGCGATCTCACCGATCCGGCCAAGCTCGGGCACGGTATTGCCGCGGCGTTCGTCGCCACCATCTACGGCATCAGCCTGGCCAACCTGCTGCTGTTGCCGATAGGTGCGCGCCTGAAGGCGCTTATCCACAAGCAGACCCAGGTGCGCGAGATCGTCATCGAAGGACTCGTCTCCATTGCCCAGGGCGACAACCCGCGCCAGATAGAAAGCAAGCTGCAGGGCTATCTCGTATGAAACGCAAGCGCCACGAGGAACACGTCAACACCGAAGCCTGGGTGATCCCCTATGCGGATCTGCTGACGCTTCTGCTGGCGCTGTTTGTGGTGCTGTACGCGATGTCCAGCGTCAATACGACGAAGTACCGTGCGCTGGCGCAGGCGATCTCGGCTGCCTTCAACGGCACCCAGCAAGTCATCCATCCTCTGCAGCCCAATCCGCAGTCCAGCCTGACGTTTCCCGCGGGAGTGCCGTCGCCGGTGCCCAGCGCGCCGCTCGCAAAAATCTTGATGTCGATACCTGCGCAACAACTGATGGCGCCGATCAAGGATCACGCCAGCCAGGCAAACCAGAACAAGTCCAATAGCGAGCAGGCGGACCTGGACCGCATCCGCAGCCAGGTGGAACACGCGCTGCAGCCGCTGATCGACAAAAACATGGTGGTGGTGAGGCGCACCACTACCTGGCTGGAAATCGAAATCCGTACCGATATTCTGTTTCCCAGCGGCGTAGCCACGCTGTCGCCGTCGGCCAACCAGGTACTGACCAGCCTTGGCGAAATTCTCGCGCCCTTCGCGAACCCGCTGCGGGTCGAAGGTTATACCGACGACGTGCCGATCAATACCGCACTGTATCCGTCCAACTGGGAGCTGTCGGCGGCACGCGCGGCGAGTGTGGCGAGGTTGTTCGCCGATCACGGCGTCGATCCGGATCGACTCGGTATCGTCGGCTGGGGGCAATACCATCCGTCCGCCGACAATGTCAGTCAGGACGGCCGCAACCGCAATCGGCGCGTGCTGGTAGTCGTGCTGAGCGATCGCGCCGCGCCAACGCGTTTCTATAGCAATAGCGATCAGATCGATCAGACGGCCGACACCAATACCGCAGCACCTGATGGACACCCTGCGGTTCCGGTGGCGACCTCACCGCCAGCAACCTCGCCACCACCGGCCGCCGCTGTTTCGCCAGTGGGTGCTACGCAAGCTGCTGTTGCGCCTGGTGGCGGGATTGAGTTGCCGGTTGCGACCGGCAGTATGGTCGCGCCGACGATGGCTGCTTCGCCGTATCTGGTTATGCCGGAAACCAAGGACTGACGCATGCAGATCTGGGCCATCGCCAATCAGAAGGGTGGGGTGGGCAAGACCACCACCACGGCTGCGCTGGGTGCGTTGATGGCCGAGGAAGGCATGCGCGTGTTGCTGGTGGACATGGATCCGCATGCTTCGCTGAGCGGCTATTTTTCGCTGGAAGATCTCAGCGGCATGGGCAGCGTCTATGAGCTGTTCCGCGAACACAATCCACCCACTGTCGCCAGCCTGGTGCGTGACACCGGGTATCCGGGCCTGTCGCTGCTGCCGGCGAACGCACCGATGGCGACGCTGGATCGCCAGCTCGCCAAGCGCCAGGCTACCGGGCGCATTCTCGGTAGCGCCATGGCATTGCTGGTCAACTCATATGACTACGTACTACTGGACTGCCCACCGACTCTTGGCTTGCTGATGGTCAATGCGCTGGTGGCGTCGCAGCGGCTGTTGATTCCCACGCAGACCGAAGCGCTCGCACTCGATGGGCTGGAGCGCATGCAGCGCACCGTGCAGATGATCGAGCGCTCCATGGGCCGCGTCCTGCCGCGCTGGGTCGTGCCGACGATGTATGACGCCGGTACCTTGCACGGTCGCAGCGCCTTGATGACCATGCGTGAGCGCTATCGGCACACGGTGACCCGCAACGTGATCGCGGCGGATCCACAGATTTGCGAAGCGGCGGAACATGGCCTGCCGCTCAATCGCTGGCCAGCGGCTACGAACAGTGCCGACAGCTATCGCGCGTTACTTTATGAATTGCTCGGTACCGAGCGCCAAGTCAGCCAGGCCTCGGCATGAACGGCGACACCACACCCGCCTTCCAGGCCGTCGATGATTACCTGGACGACTTGCTCGGCGAGATGCCGGCGGAGCCTTCCGCAGGCGCACCAGCGGAGGACCTCGCGTGGCCGCCGAGTTCGGCGGGCTATCTCATGTGCACGGCTGCCGGCGTGCGTATTGCCATGCCGATGGGGCAGGTTGCGGACATCCTGCTGACCCCGATGGCTGATGGCGATGAGCTGGAGGCGAGTGATGGCCATGCCGATCGGCGCGTGCGCGTGGTCGACCTGGGCCGCATTCTCGCGCACGACCTGCACGAGCCCGCTGCCAACATGCTGGTAGTACTCAGTGGCTGGCGCTGGGCGTTGGCTTGTCACAGCACTGAAGAAGAGGCGACCCATATCGCCAACAAGGACGTCAACTGGCGAGTGGCGCGTGAAGATCGCATCCGTCGACCATGGCTCGGCGGGATGTTCAAGAGCGGACATTGCGCATTGCTTGATGTCGTCGCACTTGTCGATATGCTGGACCGCGAATACAGAGATAATGGCGCATGAGCAAACTTTCCAATATCGACGCCATTACGCAGCAGCCCTGGCTGGCCTTCCAGCTGGATGGGCAGCACTACGCTGCGCCGTTAAGCCACGTCAGTGAAGTCATTCGCGATCGCACGCCCACACCGGTGCCGGGAGCGGCGGATGATTTGCTCGGCATCTGCCAGTTGCGCGGCAGTATCGTGCCGGTGATGGACGGGCGTCGTCGGCTGGGCCTTCGCGGCATGACCGATAGCGACCCGGATGCCGTGCGTATCGTGGTCTTCGCGCACGCAGGACATAGGGTAGGTCTGCGGGTTGATGCGGTGGGTGAGCTGTTGCGACCGCAGACTGCGGCGATCGGCCCACCACCCCCCGGGCGCCCGGGCTGTGCAGACGATCCGGTGCAGGCTGTACTTGCCTGGCAGGGTGGTTTTGTCGCGTTGCTGGATATCGTGCGGCTATGCCGTCTTGGTGCGGAGCTGCAACGTGTGGCGTGACGTGCTGGTGATCGCGGTACTGCTCTTGCAACTGGTCTTGCTGCTGCTGTTCTGGCAGCACGCGCGACGATTGCGGCGTGACCTGATCGGTCAAGCCAACGCAGGCGGCGGCGTGCCTGCATTACTGGTGACCAACACGCTCAACAAGATCGAACATCAGCTGCAGGTGCTGGATGAACGCTTGCGCGTGCTCGATGAGCAAAATCGCGCCATCAGCTTGACACCCGTTCGCGCGGTGGCGCAACCCGTGACGCATAGCCATCAGCCGTCCGCGCACAATTACGAGCTGGCCCAGCAGCTGGCTCGTGAAGGCTGCGCACTGGAGGCCTTGATGGAACGTTGCGGTTTGTCACGCAACGAGGCCGAGCTGGTGCAGCGGCTGTACGCGGGCCGCACGTAATCGCCGGCAGCGGCATGGACGCGATGCCGGGCGCTGAATCTTACTGTTCGTCCGAGGCTGCATAAACGCTGGCCAGCACCGCGGCTGCAGCGTTGTAGAGCACCGGCGGTACGTCTTTGCTCATACGCAAAGATGTCAACAGTGCAGCAATCTGGGCGTCATGATGCAACGGCAGTCCCAGCGCACGAGCACGCTCAAGCAGACTTTCCAGTTCGTCGGCGCTGAGGCTGGGCGGTGTGGGCGTTCCCTCAGCGCCAGCGGAAAGACGCAGTACCACCTTGCGTTGCGGCGCGGGCAGTAGCGGGTTCATGCGGTGGCCTTGAGAAATACGGCACTGCGACTGTTGCCGGCTTGCGGCAATCCGGTCTGACAACTCAGTTGATCCAGACTCAGGCCGCTGGCGGCGAGCTGTACGCGCAAATCATCGAACTGGCCTTCCAGCAATGCCACCGTGCTGCTGAGCAGTGCCCACAGCCGCACCGACAAACGCAGGCCGCGCAGCACCAGCTCACCTTGCACCGGCCCCAGCGATGGCAAGTCCAGGGCAAAACCGAGCGTCCAGTACTGGTCTTGCTCAGCATCGCTTGCATGCTGCTCCAGGCGCACCTGCAGGACATCGGCCCCGTGTTCGCCCTGTACCGGAATTTCGATCACCCAGGCTGGCACATTGCGCGTCTGTAGCTGAGCGACCTCAAGCCGGGCCAGCGACGCCTGTACGTCGTTGCGCAGACGCGGCAGGAAGTCAGCCGCCTGGTTGCTCTCGGCCAACTCCGCTGGCAAAACCAGCCGACCCTGGGGCGTCATGCCACGAGACTGCAGCGGTGGCGCCACATCGGTGCCGTTGCCAGCGCGCAAAGCCGGCTGGTCTTCCAGCGCCGACAGCAGCCGCAGCAGCGCGCCTTTCCAGTCATCCTGGCCAACGCTCGGGTCATCGCCGGTTGCCCGCGCCAGCTGGGACTCCAGGAACAAGCCGCTGCGCTCGATGGCCTCGCGCAAACCCTCGCCCGTGGCTACTTCCTCGGGGTCGCTCATGCTGTGCTCAAGCAGCGCCAGGGCAGTACGTACATACGGTGAAAGCTGCCGCAGCACCGGCCATTGCGACAACGCAGTCACCGTGGCGAGCAGGGACGCGTAGCCATTTTGTTGGGGTAGTCGCTCGCACAATGCCTGGTTGACGTTGTCGTTGACGGTCGCTTGCGCGCCAATCAACTCCAGCTGTGGCTGCGCACCGAGACTGAGTACGCGCACCTGAAACTGCGAGGGTAGTTGCGTGCCGGGTGCCTCGGTCTCGACCGTCAGTGCGCCGATCTGCAGCACCAGCAGGCCCTGCTCGGTAAAACCGAGCGTGCGCGCGGCCAACACGGAGCCCATGCGCCAACCCGTGGAGTCGGCGCCGGCGGCGGCACCGAGCCAGGTCAGTGCCGCTAAGCTGGTTGGTTGGATGATCAAGCGTGCTCCTCCGCCACCGATCGCGCCAAGTCGCTCGCCCCTGCAATCGTTTAATGAAGATCGGCAGGTCCGGCAAGAACTTGAGCCCGTCGCAAGAACCTCTTGTCGATAAAGGCTAAAGCTGCCGCCCTGCTGGCCGATAAATTCATCGAGAAGAAAATCCGGCGGGGATGGGCATATGGGCGGCAGCAGCAAAAACGTGGCGGCGACAGCAAAGGCTGCGACGGTGATCGGGCTGCCTGCCGATTGCCGCATGGCCGAGCTGCCAGCCCTGCGCGACCAGTTCTTGCTGGCCCTGGACACCCCGTCGAGCACGCTCGAAGCAATCGGGGTAGAGCGTGTCGACACCGCTGCACTGCAACTGCTGGCGGCGTTCCATCGCGATGCACAAGCTCGGGGCAGGACGGTCGCGTGGGCTGGGGCGAGTGCTCCGCTGCGAGACGCCGCCGAAAGGCTTGGCCTGACAAAAATATTGGCGTTGCCGGCCGCAATGCCGGCCTGAACTAGAGGTGGATGATGGCAAAGATTCTCGCGGTAGACGATTCGGCTTCGATGCGCGGCATGGTGGCTTTCACCCTGCGCAGTGCTGGCTATGACGTGAGCGAGGCTGAGAACGGTCAGCTCGCGCTCGATGCCGCGCGTGGTTCCCGCTTCGACCTGGTGCTGGCTGACGTCAACATGCCGGTGATGGATGGCCTCAGCATGGTGCGCGAATTGCGCGTGCTGCCCGAGTACAAGGGCGTGCCGATCCTGATGCTGACGACCGAGTCGAACACCGAAAAGAAGATGGAAGGCAAGGCGGCCGGCGCGACCGGCTGGCTGGTCAAGCCGTTCGATCCGGAACAGCTGCTGGCGACCGTCCGCCGCGTTCTAGGCTAAGCGAGAACAACATGAGCACGGTCAGCCTGGCGCAGTTCCACCAAGTTTTCTTCGAGGAGAGCCTCGAAGGCCTCGACGTCATGGAAGCGGCGCTGCTGGCGTTGGATCAGGGCGGCGATGCTGAACTGGTGCACCGCATTTTCCGTGCGGCTCATTCGATCAAGGGCGGCGCAGCAACTTTCGGTTTTCCGGATATGGCGGCGTTCACCCATGAAGCGGAGTCGCTGCTGGATGAGCTGCGCGATGGCCGCCGTGCGACGGATAAACCCATTGTCGAGCTCTTGCTGCGCACCGTGGATTGTCTGCGCGGCATGTTCGATCGCGCCCAGACGGGGCAGCCGCTGGCCGATGCCCAAAGTGATGAGTTGCGCCAACAACTGGCGGCGACGGTAGGTCGGACGGTGGTCGCGCCTGCGGGTAAGGCCGCAGGCAAGTCCGCCGCGACCAGTGGCTGGGTTATCCAGTTCCGTCCACACCCCGGCATGCTGGCCGGTGGCAACGATCCGTTGCGCCTGCTGCGCGAACTTGGCGAACTGGGCCAGCTGACCGTGGAAGCGCAGCTGGACCGCCTGCCGGCGCTGGATGCGCTCGATCCCTCCGAATGTCATCTGGCCTGGCGCATCGAGCTGGTTGGTGCGGCCACTCACGAAGCTATCGCGGCGGTGTTCGAGTGGGTTGAAGGCGAGTGTGATCTCAGCATCGAACCGATGGCGCAAGTGGTGACACCGCAGCCGGCGAGCGTTGTCGAAGCAGTCGCTGCACCGGTCGTGCAAAACGTCGCAGCGAAAGCGGCAGCCGGCAGCAACGACTCCGGTTCGGTGCGCGTAGGCATCGACAAGATCGACGGATTGATCGATCTGGTGGGCGAGCTGGTGATCACCCAGGCGATGCTCGATCAGTTTCGCGAAGATTTCGATCCATCACGGATTGCATTACTGCAGCAGGGTCTGGCGCAACTGGCCCGACACACGCGCACGCTGCAGGAAAACGTGATGGGCATCCGCATGTTACCGATCGGATCGGTGTTCAACCGCTTCCCGCGATTGGTGCGCGACCTGACCCAGAAGCTGGGCAAGCAGGTCAAGCTGGACATGATCGGCGAGCACACCGAGCTGGACAAGACCGTGTTGGAGAAGATCGGCGACCCGTTGGTGCACCTGGTGCGCAACGCGATCGATCACGGCCTGGAAATGCCGGACAAGCGTCGCGCCGCCGGCAAGAACGAAACCGGCACGCTACGGCTGGAGGCATTTCATCGCGGCGGCTCGATCGTAGTGGAAATCGTCGATGACGGCGCTGGCCTCAATCGTGACGCGATTGTGGCGAAGGCGTTGCAGAAGGGGCTGATCCAGAGTGCCGAGGGGCTTTCCGACGATACCGTCAATGAGCTGATCTTCCAGCCGGGCTTCTCGACCGCAGCAACCACCACCGACCTGTCGGGACGTGGCGTGGGCATGGATGTGGTTCGCCGCAACGTGACTGATCTGGGTGGCAGCGTTGCCATCAAGAGTCGCCTGGGCTTTGGCACCACCTTCACCATCACGCTGCCGTTGACGCTGGCGATCATCGATGGCTTGAGCGCGGCAGTGGGCGAGGAGTGCTACATCGTTCCGCTGGTGTCGATCGTCGAATCGGTACAGTTGCGCGCCGACGCGGTGCGCAGTGTGGTTGGCGGTGGTGAGCTGTTCCGCTTCCGCAATGAGTACCTGCCGATCGTGCGCTTGCACGAGCAATTCGGCTGTCCCGGAGCGAAACAGAAAATCGAGGACGGCCTGGTGATCGTGGTCGAGGCCGACACCGGTCGGGTCGGTCTTTTCATCGATGGCCTCATCGGCCAGCAGCAGGCGGTAGTCAAGTCGCTGGAAGCGAATTATCGGCGCGTCGAGGGTATTTCGGGCGCCACCATTCTGGCGGACGGTTCCGTGGCATTGATCATCGATGTTGCCGGGCTCGTGCGCATGCAGTCCCGCCGTAAAGCGGCATAAGCCCGTGTCGCCGCACAGATCGTCGCTCAAGCTCGCTGTGCGCTGGCCGATACGTAATTCAGGGCCTGACCTTAGTTATCTGGAATGCCAATGAGTCAGTCATTTTCCGACGGCAACGCCGCGACGCAATACCTCACCGTCAACCTCGCCGATGAGGAATACGGTATCGACATCCTGGCTGTGCGCGAAATTCGCGGCTGGACATCGGTGACGCGCATTCCGCAGGCGCCAGGGTATGTGCTCGGTGTACTCAACCTTCGTGGCGCCATCGTGCCGGTGCTTGATCTGCGCCTGCGCTTCGGCCTTAGTCGCGAGGAATACACCGGTACCACGGTGACTGTGATCATCACCGTTGCCGGCCGACTATTCGGCATCGTGGTCGATGCGGTTTCCGATGTGCTCGACGTCGAAGAGAACAACGTGCGCCCGGTACCGGACATGGGCACCGCGGTAGACACCGAATACTTGAAAGGATTGACCTCGATCGGCGAGCGGATGGTTTTGCTGCTCGACGCGGACAAGCTGTTGCAGCCGCAGGACGCGCAGATGCTGGATGCCGCGCTGAACGCGGTTGGCGATGAGAAAGCTGTGGCCTGACAGGAATAGAAGATGAAAATGCCCTCATTCAAATTTAAGTTTTCCTCGCTCACCATTCGCGCGCGACTGATCGGATTGATCGGCCTGCTTGGTGCCATGCTGGTCGGCGGCGCCGTGATCGGTCTGGGGTCGATGTCCCTCCAGAACGAAGGCACGCGCCACATCTATGAAGAAGAGATGGTGCCGGCGCAGATGGTCGGCAATATTCGCACCGACTCGTTGAAGTCATTCATCGTGTTGGGCGAGGCGGCCGCGGTGGTCGGCAAAGCCGATCAGATGAAGCAGAAGCTTGCCGAGTACGATCGCAATCAGACCGAGCTCGATGCGCTGAAGAAGAAGTTTGCGGCGTTGCCGATGAGCCCTGCTGTCGCGGCGGCTTTCAAGAACTACAGCTCGAGCGAGCAGGACTATGCCCAGGCCAGGGACGATGTCCTGGACGCGCTCAAGAAGAACGACCCATCGGTCAGTGATTCGCTGGAAATGGAAGTGCGTCCGCTGCTGATGCAGCGCCAGGACGCACTGGGCAAGCTGGTCGAGGCGCAGCGCGCCGAGTCCGAGCAGATCTTCCAGGCCCAGGTCGCCAGCTACCAGCGAATTCGCATGATCAGCGTTGGCGCGTTGACGCTCGGACTGCTGTTCGCGCTGGTGATGGCCACCGTCCTGATCCGCTCGATCACCCAGACGCTGGATTACGCGATGAAGGTCGCCAACGAAATTGCCGATGGCAAGCTCGGGCACGACATCGTGGTCAGCCGCAAGGATGAACTCGGTCGCCTGCTGGAAGCATTCCGTACGATGGATCAGCGCCTGGTCGCGATCGTCAGCGAAGTTCGCCATGGTTCGGATGAAGTCAGCACGGCTGCGCAGCAGATTGCCCGCGGCAATGACGATCTGAGCCAGCGCACGCAAGAGCAGGCCTCGAGCCTGGAAGAGACCGCTTCCTCGATGGAGGAAATGACCTCGACCGTGAAGCAGAATGCCGAGAACGCCAGCCATGCCAACCAGCTCGCTCGCGGCGCTCGCGAACAGGCTGAGCGTGGTGGCGAAGTGGCTGCACAGGCAGTTACGGCAATGCGTGAGATCAACAGCTCCAGCCGCAAGATCTCCGACATCGTCAGCTTGATTGATGAAATCGCTTTCCAGACCAATCTGCTGGCGCTGAATGCCGCAGTGGAAGCCGCACGCGCTGGCGAACAGGGTCGTGGGTTCGCGGTCGTCGCTACCGAAGTGCGCAACCTGGCGCAGCGCAGCGCCGGTGCGGCCAAGGAGATCAAGGGGCTGATCAACGACAGCGCCGACAAGGTGCGCGCCGGTACCGAGCTGGTCGACCAGTCGGGCAAGGCCCTGGCGGAGATTGTCGATAGCGTCAAGAAGGTCACGGATATCGTCGCGGAGATTGCCGCAGCGAGCCAGGAGCAGTCTGCCGGTATCGACCAGGTCAACAACGCCGTGTCGCAGATGGACGAGATGACCCAGCAGAATGCCGCGCTGGTTGAGGAGGCCTCGGCAGCAGCGCGTGCGATGCACGAGCAGGCGACTGAGCTGACTCGCCAGGTCGGGTTCTTCCAGTTTGGTGGCGATACGACAGTCGCATCTGCTGCGCCGCGTGCGAATGCTCGCGCCGCGGTGGCCGAAGCTGAAGCCGTGTTCGCTGCTGTGCGCAAGGCCGCGCCGAAAGCAGCAGCCCCCCGCAAGATGGAAACCGCTGATAGCGGAGTGTGGAAGGAATTCTGATCTCATGGCCGCCCGCAGCATGCTCGACGATACAACCGTCATGACGACAGCGGCGGGTGGTATGACACTTGGCGATACCGAGTTCGCGTTCCTGTGCAGCTTTGTCTACAAACATTGCGGCATCGTGCTGGGAGAGCACAAGCGGCAGCTCGTACAGGGTCGCCTGGCGCGCCGGCTTCGCGCGCTGAAGTTGCCCGGCTTCGATGCGTATGTCGAATTGCTGCGCGAGGATCCGCAAAGCGAGCTGGGTGAGTTGGCCAGCGCGATCAGCACGAATGTCACGGCGTTCTTTCGCGAAATGCACCACTACGACCTGCTGGTCGATGAGCTGTTGCCACGCTGGCTGGAGGCCAAACGCTCCGGTGGCAAATTGCGCATCTGGTCGGCAGGCTGCTCCACCGGGGAAGAGCCTTATGCGCTGGCGATGGTGCTGGCGGAGGCGCTGGAGCGTACCGGCAGCAACGTCGATGCGCGCATCCTGGCCACCGATCTTTCGCCGCAGGCACTGGAAGCGGCACGTCGCGGCGAATATCCGCTGGATCGTCTGGGCGGCGTCAGCGAGGCGCGCCGCAACCGCTGGTTCCTTCGTGGCGAGGGTGCCTATGAGGGGCTGGCGTGCATCCATCCGCATCTGCGCGAGCTTGTCAGCATCCAGCCGCTTAACCTGCTCCACGAGTGGCCCATGCGCGGCCCGTTTGACGCGATCTTCTGTCGCAATGTCGTGATCTATTTCGACAAGCCGACCAAGCAAAAATTATTCGAGCGTTACGCCGGTCTGCTGGAGCAGGGCAGTTATCTGTTCCTGGGTCACTCCGAGTCGATGCATGGCCTGAGCGATGCGTTCGACCTGGTTGGTCGCACGGTCTACCGGAAGAATGCCAGGTGACTGCTTTTGCTCCCGGACTGACTGCGTTGGCACCCAACCCGACTGTGATACCTGTGATTCCCGGCTTCGAGCACATGCGAAGGTTCTGGGAACCCAGCCATGGCTGCATGACGGTGAAGGTGCTGCCTGGCGAGTTCTACGTCAGCGCCCAGGAAGAAATGATCTCCACCGTGCTGGGGTCATGCGTATCGGCTTGCATCCGCGATCGTCAGCGGCAGATCGGCGGGATGAACCATTTCATGCTGCCTGAGCCACTCGGTGAACGCGACGGATGGTCGTCAGCGGTGGGGCGCGCAGCGCGCTATGGCAACGACGCCATGGAGCAGCTGATCAACGCGATCCTCAAGGCTGGTGGACGCCGGCAGGATCTGGTGGTGAAGGTCTTCGGCGGTGGCCGTGTACTGGCCCAGATGACCGATATCGGGCAACGCAATATCGCCTTCGTCAAACGCTATCTGGAGGCAGAAGGCCTTGAGCTGCTGGCGGCCGATGTCGGTGACATCTATCCACGTCAAGTGCAGTTCTTTCCAGCCAGCGGACGGGTACGGGTACGGCAGCTACGTGCAGTACGCGACGTCGCCGTCGCCGATCGCGAACAAACTTACCTCAAGCGTTTGGCAAATGATCCGATAAAGGGTGAGGTGGAACTGTTTTAGTCAAGTTTCGGTAGGCAAGCGGAAGGCACCCATGGTGCATCAACGATTCTTGCGTGCTTGCTTGACGCGGTCCCCATCCACATAAACGAGAACAGCAGCAATGGGAAAAGTGCGCGTCCTGGTGATCGACGACTCCGCTCTGGTGCGGAAGTTGCTGTCGGCGATGCTCGATTCCGACCCCGGCATCGAAGTGGTTGGCGTGGCTGCCGATCCGTTGATCGCACGCGACAAGATCAAACTGCTCAATCCGGACGTGCTCACGCTCGACGTCGAAATGCCGCGGATGGATGGGCTTACGTTCCTGGAAAACCTGATGCGGCTGCGGCCGATGCCGGTGGTGATGGTTTCCTCGCTGACCGAGAAGGGTGCGGAAGTCACGTTGCGCGCGCTGGAGCTCGGCGCGGTGGATTTCTTCACCAAGCCATCGAGCGATCTGGCCAGCTGCTTTGCAGAATGCGCCGAGGATATCTGCGCCAAGGTAAAACTTGCTGCACTGTCCAAGCCACGCGCTTACACCGCTGTTCAAAAGCTTGATGTGCCGCCCCGGCTTTCAGCCGATGCCGTGTTGCCGCGTTCGCAGTCACCCGGTACCCGGGGCAGCGGACGCATCATTGCGATTGGCGCATCCACCGGTGGCACCGAGGCGATCCGTGTGTTGCTCGAGTCGATGCCGCCGGACGCACCACCGATCGTCATCACGCAGCATATTCCCGCCGCTTTCAGCGGGCCGTTCGCTGCGCGCGTGAATAGCCGCTCGGCGATGCGCGTTTGCGAAGCGAGCGACGGGCAACCGATCCAGCCCGGTCATGCGTATATCGCACCGGGCAGCCAGCATCTGCTGGTGATGTGGGATGGTGCGAAATATGTGTGCCGCCTGCACGACGGTCCGCAGGTCAATCGCCACAAGCCCAGCGTCGATGTGCTGTTTCGTTCCATGGCGGCGAGCGTCGGCGCTTCGACCATCGCTGCACTGCTGACCGGCATGGGCGACGACGGCGCACGTGGCTTGCTTGAACTGCGCGAAAGCGGCGCGCCCACGCTGGTCCAGGACGAAGCCAGCTCGGTGGTATGGGGCATGCCTGGCGCGGCCTGGAAGATGGGTGCGGCCGACGAGATGCTGCCGCTTGAACGTATCGCTGCGCGCTTGCTCGCGCTCGCCCAACAACCGATAGCCGGCGCCCAGCGCGTCGCTTCCTGATGCACCGGGACACAGTATGTCAATGAAAAACGCAAAGTCCGCTCCGCGTCCCCTCGTCGGCATCGTCGTGAGCCTGGCGGCGCTTGTCTTGTGCCTGCTCTGGCATCCGGCATGGCTGATGCCGCTGTTGCTCATCGCCACCAGTCTGGTGTGGGTATGGGAGCTTCGCCGGCTTGGCGCACGGACGTCCATACCCGAGGCGCCCATCAATACCAGCAGCGGTCCCGTGCGCGAAGCGCTGGAAGATGTACGCGGAGCTTTGGTCGACGAATTGGGTCACGCCTCGCGCGAACTTCACCAGGCACTGGATCTGCTACGCGATGCAGTGTCCGAGCTGGGTGGCGGGTTCGATGGACTGTCGCACAAGACCGGCCTGCAGCAGTCGCTGCTCAAACAGATCATCGATGCACAGAAAGGCGGCGTTTCAATTCAGGACTTCGCCTCGCGCACTGGCGATCTGTTGGAGCATTTCGTGGGCCTGATCGTGCAGCTGTCGCGCGAGAGCCTGCGTATCGTCTATCGCATCGACGGCATGTCCAAGGAAATGGACGCGGTATTCGCGTTGCTCAAAAACGTCAACACCATCGCTGAAGAAACCAATCTGCTGGCACTCAACGCAGCGATCGAGGCTGCCCGTGCCGGTGAGGCTGGCCGGGGTTTTGCGGTCGTCGCCGGCGAGATCCGCAACCTGGCCAGTCACTCCAACCAGTTCAACGAACAGATTGGCAGCCACGTCGAGCGCGCGCGCACGGCAATGGATCAGGTACGTGGACTGATCGGCGCGCTGGCCTCGCAGGATCTCAACGTGGCGCTATCCGCCAAGGGCGGCATCGACGCGATGATGGAGCATGTCACCGAGAGCGATGCGCGTACCAGCGCGGTCGCCGACCAGGCCGTGGAGATCAATCGCGGACTGGGTAACGACGTCTCCACCACGATTCGCTCGCTGCAGTTCGAGGACATCCTCAGTCAGCTGCTCAACCAGACACGTACGCGCCTGGTCGAATTGCAGGGCGTGGCGGCTGAAACCACGCGCGACATCGAAGAAATAGCTTGCGGGCCGATGGAAGCTGCTGCGCTGGAAGAGCGCGCACAACGGGTACGCTCGCGCTTGGCCCTGCAGCGAGAAAAGGCGCGCCTGCGCTCACGTGGTCCTGCCCTGCAGAGCACCATGGAAGCTGGCGAAATCGAACTGTTTTGAAGGAATGAGCGCCATGAATCTCAACGTGCACCATGACACCGAGCAGGATTGCCTGACCTTGCAGTTCGGCGAGCATTTCGACTTCACCGTACACCGCGCCTTTCATGACGCATGCCTGGGCGAGCGCAAGCCATCGCGCAGTTATGTCGTGGATCTGGGCGAGGTCAGCAGCATGGATAGCTCCGCGCTGGGCATGCTGTTGTTGCTGCGCGAGCACGCGGGCGGCGATCGGGCCGAGATCCGCATCGTCAACGCCGATACCGCACTGCGCGGCACACTGAAGGTAGCCGGCTTCGACAAGCTGTTTGTGCTGCACTGAGATCATCTGCAGCACCGCCCCGCGCGAGCCGATAAGCGTCGCGGATCAACGATCCGTACCCCGCACGCAAAAAGCCGCAAGTAGGTTGGGGTGAGCAACGCGATGCCCAGCGAGCACCTCAAGCAAGTAGGTTGGGGTGAGCAAAGCGAAGCCCAACAAGCACCTCAAGCATCCCGCAGTCGTCGGAATTCCCAACCGAGTCTGGAAGCGCCGTAAGCCGAACGTCACCAGCGCGGCCGGCGAGGGGTTACCGTTGATTCCGTCCGTCCGGAAACCCACGGACCATCCGCTCAACGCGCACCATTTCTCAGCGCTTCGCCGCCAGCGGTAAGCAAAGCGAGACTCTCATGGGGGATATGCACAACCTGAAGTCGTGCCATGAGAGTTGCTCGCTTGCCCAAAACATTTCGCACTGGATGGCCGCCACTATCGGCGGCATGCCATTGGTGCAGTGGCGCGTCGGTACCATCAGCTGGCCCGAGTCACGCCAGGCTGGATTTACCAGGTGCTGACTTGGCCGACGCTTGCGGCGTAGGTCTGCATTTCCGGCTGGTAGTGAACCAAGCGACCGAGGTCGAAATCGATTCCCTGGCCCGGTGCGATGTTGGTGGTGCCAGCGGGCCAGCCCTGCTTGGTGACCAGTACCTTGCCACTGCCGTCCTTCGCATCGACGCGAACCTGAGCGGCGGCGGCAGCGGCACAGTGATTGACCAGCTTGCCTTTGAGTGTCAGATGCATGCCGGCACCGGAGCCGACGGTTCCCATCTGGAAATCTTCGATGGCGAAATCGCTGGCTGAGCAGGCGGCGTGGGCGGCAATCGGCGCGATCAGCAACAATGCTGCGGCGATCAGGGTTTTCATGGACTATCTCCTTAGGGCGGGGAACGATGCGAGAGAGGGCTACGCAAACGTTATCGACGTTCCAGACCCAAACTTTAGTCGTCGTTCTTAACGCCTTTTGAACACCGCAGGGAGCCCAGTCCAATCCGGCGAGTGCCGGCCCTTTCAACGCGCAAAGCGTGGCCAATAAGCTGGTGTTTACGGGCACGACAAGGCTGCCGAAGAGGCTCCAGCAGCTAAGGTTCGAGGTTTATTGGTGCGCTCCGGCGCTACTCGCGGGGCCACAGCTATGTCATGGACATCTGAGCCATCGGGCCGATTTGCATGGGTTCCGGCAGATAGCGCCAGCGATCCAGCGTTATCGGCAGCCGCGCCCGCGGCCAGGTATCCCGCAGAAAGGCCAGCGCGGCGCTGGCGGCGGTGTGCCGGCCCAGCTCACGCTCCTCCAGCAACGTGCGCCAGCGGTGACCATGCCGCACGATACGGAACAGGCCAAATTTCGAGGGAATAACGTACTGCGCCAACACGGTATTGGCCTCGCAAGCGGTGAGGCGATGCAGTTTGCCCAGCGGTCGTGACAGGCCGGTGATCGCCATGCGTCAGCGCGGTGGCGACCCTGAACGACGAAGGGCGCCGCCGCCCCGGACCTGGCCGAAATAGCGGGCCTCAACGCCGCTCGTCAAGTAGAAATACGGTTGTACTCGATTTTGCCAGCAGTCAAAGTTTCATCTGCCTCGGATTCAGGGCGTTCAGGTACCCGAAACGGCGACATGCTGGCGGGTGATTCCATTGGCATGAGCCCTTTCCCACTCTTACGTTGGTTATCTATCCAGAGGAAGCCAATGCCATGTTCAAGCAAATACGATTTGCCAGAGCCATCTCTTTCCTGATCATTGTCGCGGCATGCTTTGCGACCGGGATACCTTTCCTGCGTGGCGATGCCCAAGCCGCCCAGGCCTCGACCCCCGACGATACGACTCTCAAGAACGATAGCTTTACCGCGCTGCACGCGCTCTACGCGGAGCAGCCCAAGGCCAAGGAAGTCGGGATGAAAGCGCGAGCGATCCTGGTCTTTCCGCACATTGTCAAAGCCGGCCTGGTGGTCGGTGGCCAAGGCGGGAGCGGCCTGTTGATCGAGCACGGCAAGGCCGTCGGCGTTTACAGCCTCGCAGCGGCGTCCTTCGGACTCCAGGCGGGCGCGCAAGCATTCTCCCAGGTCATGTTTTTGGAAAATGACTCCGCACTCCAATACCTTGGTAAATCGGATGGCTGGTCGATAGGCGTGGGTCCGACCGTGGTGGTGGTGGACTCTGGTGCGGCGAAGTCATTGACCACGGACAATCTCAACTCCGATGTTTATGTGTTCATCTTCGGCCAGCACGGACTGATGGGTGGCCTGGGTGTTCAAGGCCAGAAAATCACCAGGCTCAGGGACTACACCAATTGAAGTTGAACGCCGTTACATACTCGGTCGGCGGTTCGACTGACAGTTGAGGTTTCGCGCGATGCCGGATGCAGCCAGCGCAGCTTCCGGCATCGCGTTACGCCGGCCGATGCTCAAGGCGAATAATGAGTAAAGAGGTAGTCGCGTGTTTTGGCGGGCACGTGGCAGGAGAAGCAGTTTTGCACCACCACGTCGTCGGGTTTGCCATCGCTGAATTGCGCGAACCCCCAGCCGCCGGTTGCGGCGTACTTGCGTGCGTCCTTGACCATGAACTGGACGTTCGTGGCGGCGCCCGCAACGAAAGACTGAGGATGGCCAAAGGCATGGTTGTTTTCCTCCGATGGGACGTAACGCCAGGCGAGCCGGGCAATGATGGTGCCGTCCGGGAACGGAAGTTTCCCGTCGCGATAGGCCTTGATCGCTAAGTCGTTGCCGAGAACAGCGCGTAGATCATTGAGGCTGCCTTCTTCGTGGGCGACGGAGATCAACTTCCAGTCACGATATCCAGGAGGGAGGGTGCCTCCGAAGATCACCGGGCTGTTGTTTTCGGCGCTTGCCGCACAGACCGTCATGGCACCGCAAACGCCTACTGCCAGAGCGGCCACGCTAACGAGAATGGGGATCTGTTTCATGGACCCTCCTTGCTTCAATGGGTCAATGGGCTACCGCTACGGCGTACCGATTACGCAGGGCTCGCCGGGGATTCGGTCAGGTTTATTTTCCACCAGACCGAAGCCCATGGTCGCACGATTTTCTGCGATGTTCGTCGGATGGCGACAACGCCGTCGAGACTCCGCTTCGATCGCCTCCCGTAACGTCAGGAGTCTGGACCCGGACGGCAACATCGTGCCTCCTCTGTGGCATCAATATTCTTGTGAGGGCTCGACATGTCAGACCCCAACCCCTTGCCCTCCTGGGTGGATGGACCCAACAAATCGGCGATCCTGGATTTCGTCGCACGGGTGACGAACGCGGACGATCCGGACTTTCGGCCTGTCGCGGAACGCATCGCGACGTTCGATAACGATGGCACCTTGTGGTGCGAATTCCCGCTGCTTGTGCAGCTTCTTTTCACCCTCGCCGAGGTGAAGCGGCTGCCATCGCAACGTCCCGATTTACTCGACAAACCAGCGTATAGGGCATTTCTCGCCGACGACGTTAAGACCGTTGCATCGCTGCCGAAGCAGGAAGTCGTCGACGCTGCCTTTGCTGTGCACGCCGGGATGACGGTCGACGATTTTGCGACGGCCGTAGGGGAGTGGTTTTCCTCTGCCAGACATCCATCGCTGGGGCGCCTGATACTCGATTGCGCGTATCAACCTCAGCGGGAGTTGCTGGCCCACCTTCGAGCAAACGGATTCAAGACCTTCATCGTCACTGGCGGCGGTATCGGTGCGAGCCGTTTCGCAACGCTTGTATGGCATCCCAGCCGAGCAGGTGGTCGGATCGAGCAACAAGTGCCAGCTCGACACCATCGATGGACAGCTGGTGCTCAGAAAGCTGGCTGCGATGGGAAGCTTCGACGATCGCGATGAGAAGGTCGTCAATATCGGTCTGCACCTGGGCCGCCGACCGATCCTTGCCTTCGGTAATTCCGACGGCGATCTGGCGATGCTTCGATATACGCTGCAAGGTGATGGCGCCCGACTTGGCCTGCTGCTGCATCACGACGATGCAGTGCGAGAGTTTGCTTATGATCGGGATTACAAACTCAGCCCTTTGAACGACGCATTGGCGCATGCCGGTACGTATGGCATTCGAGTGGTCAGCATGAAAAGCGACTGGCGGAATATTTTTCCCCCAGAGTCGCCTTAAGCTGTTTCACGCGGGAACGGCAGAGCTCTGTCTCTTCTATCTTTTGACCGATCACGGCTGTCCAGAGGATGGGGTAGGCGTATCCGGGACGACGATATTTTTCTTCTCGACGATGCTGTCGTCTTCAGTTGTCAGGAGCAGCTGATACTTGCCCGGTCGCAGATAGAGATAGCCCGAAGGTATGCTCTGGTAGGTACTGAACACGGGGATGTGGGATTGGGAATTTATCAACGGTGTTTGTTCGAGCAGCATGCGGTCTGCGGGAATCGCATCAGCTCCTTCATCGCTGTAGCGCGCTTCGACCAGGCAGACGGAGCGCATATTGCAGCGATCACCGATCACAAAATACGGCCGCCGCAGGCCGCCCAGGCTGAGCCAGTCCGGACGCCCATGCAGCATCTTCACTGGCGGAAAAAACACGCTCACGTCGTAGCCCGGACGCAATGACCACGGGTTGCCAGCAGCGTTGACGAACACGATAGGTTCCTTCGGCTGCAACTGCTGCATGACGGCGGTGTAATAAGGGTGGTCGCCGCTGCTCAAAGGATGGGGGTACAGCATGGTCTGCTCTACCGACAGCATGGGAAGGTGGGTGAGCTTGAACAGATGCTCAGCCATGGATGCGCCGTCGAGATACTCGCCTGACTTCACGATATGGCTATAGCCGGCATCGACCACCAGCCGCGCATGCGGGTCGGACTTGAACACCTGTTCATTGATATTGCGTGCCTGCGTGGTTTCGCGTGCATCGCTACCACCGGCATTCGTTGTTGCCTCATAGGCAATTACTTTGAAGCCGAGTTTCAGCGCGGTACGGACCATTTCCGCGTAGACCGGCTCCCTGGTGTAGAAGCCACTGGCGTCGATGGGATAACCGCGCGACTGCAGTGCAGTGTCACTCTCATAGAGCGTTTCGGCGGCGAAATAATTGAAACCTTCCTGGCGTAGCTTGCTTAGCAACTGCACGGTCAGGCTGCGGGTGAGCGGTATGTTGTGAGCTTCGTTGAACAGCACGATGCGGTAGCCTCGCGCGAGTTCCGGGATCGCATCCAAAGCGGGATGGGCCGCATAGCCAGCGTCGGTCAGTGGCGAAGGGCTGTCGCCTTCCTGCGGCGGCTGCCCAATCGAATAGCTGTCCATGGCGTCGGGATAATCGCCGAGAAAGCTCTGATACTAGCTGAGGTATTGCCCGAAGATCAGGTGAAACGCCGGCGAGTTGTCACTGTTATAGGCCTGGCGCATCACCTCGTACTGGGCCAGCAGCCCTGGGCGAGTGTTGGCTCCGGCCATGATGTCGTCTGACTTGGTTTCGGCGGCAAGTTGCAGCGCCTGCCATTCGGCGGCCGATTGGGCCCGGGCCAGCATGGGCGCGCAGGCGAGCAGCAGACATCCGATCCTGAGGGCAATGCGGTATGTGGGCATCGGGCTTTCCTTCCGGGTCCAGCCTCGTTGGAGCCAGTTGTACCAGTCTTTGCTGAGGCGGTCGTGTGCAACTAGTCAATATGTGCAGCAGGCGGGGCCGAGCCGCGCTCTGCGGCCAACGCCCAAGCCTTCAATTTCGCAAACGCCGCTCGGCGGGGGCGTTCTTGCTGCCGGGCCAGGCTCTCCCACGGTGGCCGTGGCAGGCGTTCTGACCTTGGGGATTGTTCAGGACAGCGATTTGATTGGCACTGAAACACGCCAGTGGCGGCGTCAATTAGTGCCACGCGAAAAAATAATTCGCGAAAGTGTCCATTCGGAGCTTCGCCATTCGACTAGTTAGTAGCAACTAACCCAAGTCTGGAAGGGAAGATCATGATGAAACTCTATGGCTTTGCCGCCACCCGCTCGCTACGCGTGCTGTGGGCATTGAACGAGCTCGATGCCGAATTCGAGTTCGTGCCGGTCAACCTGCTGGCCGGAGAACAGCATCGTCCCGACTTCCTGCGCATGAACCCAGCCGGCAAGGTGCCGGTGCTCGTCGATGGTGATGTGGTGCTCACCGAATCCGCAGCCATTGTGATCTACCTGGCTGAAAAATTCCCTGACAAAGGGCTGCTTCCTGCGGATCGTAAACAGCTGGCCCAGGCGTATCGTTGGGTGATGTTTGCCATGACAGAACTTGAGCCGCCGTTGTGGCGCATTACACGCCACACCTGGTTATTTCCGCCAGAGAAACGGATACCTGAAGAAATCCCTGCGGCGAGCCAGGAGTTCATCGCCATGGCGGCCGTATTGGAACACCACATGACGGGAAGGCGGTTCATCGTGGGCGACACCGTCACCATCGCCGATTGCGTGACGGCCTACCTGATGGATTGGGCCAATGAATTTCATTTGATCGATGAATATCCCCAACTGCGCGCTTACCTTGAAAGAATGTACGCGCGCCCCACCGCTCCGCTGCGAATTGCCGCGGCATTGGCCAGCATTCAACCGGAAGTGGCATGAAAATTTACTGGATCAAGGCACAAGCCCCGCAACGTGTTCTAGCGCTGGTGAAGTATCTCGGCATCAAGGCAGAGTTTGTTGAAATTGACTTGATGGCTGGCGGGCTCAAGACGCCCGAATACGCGGCGCTCAATCCGAATATGAAGGTGCCCACGCTGATCGATGGCGACCTTGTGCTGTGGGAGTCCGAGGCCATCATGGTCCATCTTTGTATCAAGACGGGTTCGGACATGTGGCCGGGGCACACTCCAGCTGAGCAAGTGCAGGTGTTGCGCTGGATGTCCTGGAATAATTGCCACTGGGCAGACGCCGTCTCGCCGTTCTACTTCGAACATGTCGTCAAGGCGACATTCGGGATCGGCCCACCGGACACCACATCACTGAAGACGTGCGTAACGGACTTTGTGAGATACGCCAAAGTCCTGGATGGCCACTTGGCGGACCGCAGTTTCGTAGCGTGCGAAAGGCTGACGATTGCAGACTTCCAACTCGCCTCGATGGCGAGCTACTGGCGCGAATCGGAAATGCCGATGGAAGCGTTTCCCCACGTCGTTCGCTGGCTCGACGCGTTGGCGCGTATCCCAGCGTGGGCCGATCCCTGGCCAACCAGGGACGGATGAAATCAACGGAACGCGACTGCAGAGTGCCTGCGGGGCTTGAGCAACGTGGCCTGTCGCATCACGTCGCCGTGCAATAGGCGCTCTTCCCACCGTGCGCTCTCAGAACGTCTCCCACGTAGTACTCGGTCATGCTCTGGGCGAGTTGGAGTTCACGCGGGTCAGCTCCACGCAGTCCCGCAGTTGCCGTCGTCCAATCGGCGGCGCACGCCGTCTTGGTCCGGTCGGAGCCGGAGCAAGCGACGAGTGCCGAGAAAGCCATCCGATAAGTGGCGAATTGAGCGCGGGTCATAGGCATGCCATGGCCAGGAATCACGGCCTTGAATGGCGTTTCCCAGATCCGGGTCAAGGCAGCGATCCAGCCTTGCGGACAGGCAGTGTCGAGGAATGGCGAAGGCATGGTAACGAGGTCGCCGACTGCGGCGACTCCATTGGCCCGGTCGTAAACCCACACATCACCTTCTGTCGCCGCGTTCGGTGCCAGGTTGATGTTCAGTCTTAATCCCCCAAGCCACAGGACCTGCGAGGAATCGATTGGCACGTCGGGGCGCAGCGCTACGCTGTTTTGCACCGTGGCGAGGTCGCTGCGGATGTCTTCCTTCATCTCCGGAGGAAGGCTGTCGGATTGGAGATATTTGCGCGAATCTGCGGCACTCTTGGCGAGGAATCCGGTCAGCGCGTGGTCGATCCCGCGGCTCGCGTAGATCTTGGCCATCGGGTAGGCGCTCTTGAGGTAAGCGTTGCCGCTTACATGATCCAGATGCCAGTGGCTGTTGACGATCGCAACGATGTTGGCGTGACGGCTTTCAGCGAAGGCCCTGATCGCTTGTCGATGCGCAAGGTGGCGGCCGGTATCGACCACGACTAGACCTTTGGGCCCCTCGAACACAACGGTGTTGCCGTCAGGCTCCCGCTTCGGACGCAAAGCTCCGGCGATAAGCCAGACGCCCGGCACCACCTGTCGCGGCGCAGCCACGACGATGTCGCTTTCAGTCTGGGTGAAGGAGGGTGCCATGCGCGGTGCCAGGCTGAGCGCGCCAAGCGCACAACTCAGCAGCATCCAATCCAGGATTCGCCGTGCCCGAAAATCAAGGCAGCCGGGCTTCGACGATGACTTTGAGCGGACGGTCTGGCTCATCTTTTCCCCCGGGAGATATCGAGCATTCGCGGACGACGAATCAAAGGGTGTCAGAGAAATGATCAGAGTCGACACATGAGTGGCGTGGCTTCCCGATAGATTGAATAATAACTCTGAGTTCCGGGAGGCTTGCTCAAAAAGCTGCAATGTAAATTCAGAAGCGGCTGGACTGCGCTCGCGAGCCGGTCCTCGGTGCAGGGCGGCCGTTGCGCCGGGTCCAAAGCTATGCGATTACTGCGTCTGCTGTTGTGCATCGAGTTGAAAGCAGGGAGCAGCGAAAGTAAGGTGTAGTGGGGTTAGGGGGTTGCATAGCGGCGTAGCTGCGCAATCGAAGATGTACAGTCGGCTTTGGGATTTGTGTTGTCTGGTGGGCTTAGCCACCGGATGCTCCGGGCCACATACCAGACAGGGATCGTTATAGTGACCAACTTCGCCATCAGGCAAGCCACTGTCGTACCACTCGCTGCGATGATCGTTCCGATGCTTGTCGGTCTCGCGCTGCCAAGGTATTCGTCTGTTTCACAGCAGATGAGCGAACTGGAAATGTACGCTCCAGCCGCAGACATCACGACTCGTATCGCGGCCATCGTCAGCGGCACGTCCATCGTGCTGTTTGGCATGGGTCTCTTACGGATCGGATTTCGGCAGTTTGTCTTCACTGCGCTGGCTGCGATCGTGTTCGGCATCAGCATGGTGTCCAACGGCATCTTTACCATGGGTGGCCCACTTCACGGGCTCTACGGGATCGGCATATTCTGCGTCGTCGCCCCGGCTTTCTTTGCCGCCGAATTTCGAGACTCGGCGCGTTCACGGACCATAGGCACACTGTCCATGGCAATTGCCGTCTTCAGTCTCCTTTACAACTGGATGATGATTGTTCACTTCGATCCAGCAGGGTTTCAGGGCCTTACTCAGCGCATTTTTGCGATAGTCGCGTTTGGCTGGTATTCAATCGCGAGCTACGCGTTGCTTCGCTCAAAGGTCGCGGAGCCGACGGGAGAACCTCAGAATGTCGGAGCCGCCTATCGCGCAAGCTGATAATTCGTCTGGACCGAGGGTGCAGCACGGCGAAAGGTGCAGGGTTAGTTAAGTCGAGCGTTTGGCTGCCTTCTTTCTTCTTTTGTGGCGGTCGTCTCGCATCCGCCTCAGCTGCCAATGGGACTTCTGTAGTGCAATTGATAACAGGGGGGGGGGATTCCATGAAGTCGTTCGTCCAGTATGTGGTGCTGGGTACGCTGTTTCTCCTGGCCGCGGTCGCGGCTCGCGCAGATGATACCCCCGGCCTGCACATCATCATCGACAACGCTCATGCGGCGGCGCCCATGACCTTGGTCCCGGGTTTCTATGTGAACGCCGGACAAGGAGCAATGACGGGTGGTCAGGAGCCTCGGGCCGCCGTGGTGCGCATTACCGAGGCAACCGCCGTTGGCTTTGCCGGCACACTGGAGATTCTCAGGCTTGACCGGACCGGCGGGTTGGTTCGCATGAGTTCGAAGCTGTCGGGGACCATCGGCACGCCGGGTATCACCAGCACGCCTGGTAAGTTGGTCATCAATTCCATGCCTCCGTTGTCGGTGAGCGTTCTGGACGAGCCGCTGCATTCACTGATTCAAGTCATCAATGGGAACCTGCGGCCTGACGGATTCAGGCTGCAGTGGCAGCCTCTCGGCAAGGAGGTGGGGTACGACAAGCTTGGCGAAGGTGGTGAGTTTGTTTTCACCACGGAGGACAGTTATCAGCAGGTTGTGGCGCAATATCAGCAGATGAGTGTCTACAAGATCCGGTTGATGGAGTTCCAGGCAGCCTCCGCCCACGACATTGAAGATCGCCTCAGTGCGTACATGCGAGATAGCGATCGATGGCTTCATGCCCCGGTGGATGACAGCGGAGAGCAGGTTATCGCGAAGATGCTGCCACTTTACGCGCAAGCGAAAACGCTGATGGCGGATCAGCAGCCCGACACAAAGGAAGCTGCGCATCGGCAGGCCAAACTTCTGGTCATGCAGTTGGACGTCTATTGGTCGCAGATCAATTACCTCAAGCAGTTGCAGGAAAAGCAGCAGCGTGACCGGCATGGTGCCTTTTGGTCGCTCGACTACGCGGTTGAGTCCTCTCCCTGCATGGAAGTGACGTCGCCCAGGCTCGATTACGGCGTGTCACCGGCATGCGATAGTCTTTCGGATAGCTACAAAGCTGCACAGCTTCGCGACAAGGAAGTGAACCGCGCGCGGGGCGATGCCAATCGGGATCAGGCAAAGAACGAGCAAGAGCTTGAGTGCATCTGGAGCGAAGCACACCATCTGATTGAGCCAAACAGAGCTGTTTTCCCGATTTGCGATAAGCCGGAATATGCGTTGCAATGAGCGCACGATGAGCAGCGACCTGGGAACCAGAGTCGGTTCACTGCTGACAAAAGCAACGCGCTGAGAACGACGTATTTCCAAAAGGTGATCGAACCGGAGCTCGGCTGTGTTGCTGCCATCCAGGTGCATGGAAGGCCGCGGCGCTTATGCAACCATAAGCTCTGGCCTTGCGAAAAATGAACCTGGCCCCGGGCTTGCCGAATGCTGGTCCGACCGAGCCCGAAGGAATGTAACGAATGGCTCGGTGCTTTGCACGACCGTCGTGCCAATCAGGCGATTGCCGCGCGCATCCTGCGGATTCGGGCTGGCAACCGGGGCGGCTGGAAATCAGTTGGAGCGGGCGTATTCGAGTTGCGCATCGACGCAGGCCCCGGCTACCGCGTGTACTGCGGGCAGGATGGTGCAACGCTGGTGCTGCTGTTGTGCGCGGGCGATAAGCGCACCCAAACGAAGGACATTGAACATGCGCGAGGCTGCTGGAAAGACTACCAAGCACGCCGCTAGCGTCGCCTTCGACGCGGCCAGCCTGCTGATGCCGGACGATCTTCCGGGCTTTCTCTCTGACGTGATGAAGGACGGCGACACGTTAGCGTTGCCGCTGGCGCTGCGCACGGCCGCCGACGTGCTTGGCATGACCGAGCTCGCGCGGCGCACAGGTCTTAGTCGAGAATCGTTGTATCGCACGCTCTCCAGCAGGGATAACCCGCGACTGGACACGCTGGCGGCGATCTTGTCAGCGTTCGACCTGCGCTTGACCGTGGCACCGGTATCAACCAAGCCGCGTCGCGCATCGCAGCGGGTACACGCCTGCGCCTGATCGTTAGAAAATTTTGCAGCCAGAGCTTTGATCTGGAGGAAGATGAACCTGGCCCGGGCTCATTTCCGTCACGGCATTGCGTTCGCATCATCTTCTTTGCCGAACACGACCGAGACTAAAACAGCGTCATCAGATCCCCTAAACCTTTTTACCGACTCAAGCTTGAAAGTTTCGAGGTATAGGTCGGTCAGGTCAATCTCCACAGAGTGTGCGCTAGCCCAGGCGAAGCGTTTGCGATCGGCAATGGGGCGAACGTGTAGACAGCCGCATCGTTATTCAGGGCGCCAGCATAGGTACCCCCGTCAGCGAGCGCGGCCTCGACGGCCTCGGGCGCCGCAGGCGGCTCGGCCTGTCCTCCCGTTTCCTCGGTCTGCTTCAGTAGCCACGCCTCCAATATCGGTCGTGTCGTAGCCACTATGGGAATCGCCAAGGCGAATGGCTCCGTAACGTGTCATGCATAGCCTCCTGATGTAGCACGTAGTCAGGTCAGGCCCCGCCGCAGTCCTGCATCGAGGATGAAACTGCCGTTACTCGGGGAATTTCCAGCCGATCACTCGATCGCCTACATCCTTCGTAACTCGTCCACGCCCCAAATTGAATGAGACAAACCTGAAAAAACACGACGCTTCAAGGCGGCTCCGTGGCCATGCCCCGTGATCGCGGCAAAGGGGGCGGTGCGGAGTCCAGCGCTCGACTTAACCGATCTTGCGTCGTTTTATAGGTCGGCTTATTCCGATCCATTTTTCAGGCTTATCTGATACCGCCAGGAGAAGTTGAGGAGGCAAATGGGGCTGGTGATCGAGTGATCCGACCGAACACGCGATCTGACCCTCCCGGAATGCCAAGCAAGGATCGAATCATGGCCGCGCATGTCCCGAAACGCATACTTCCCATCGCCGTCTCCGGCGCCCGAACCAACACGGGGGCGATCCTCGAATTTACCCGTTCCAGCATAGAGATACGCGGGAGGAAGACCGGTTTGGTGGGTGATGTCGTTCACGATCCGAAAGACGGTGAAGTGCCCATGCCCACCGGACTGCACGGCATCGAAGAAAGTGGAAACACCATGGCCGGCCTCGGTAGCGTGCTCAGCAATGGCAGCTTCATCATTGATGCAGGCCGGCAGTACGCCTATTGGGCCGAGTTTGAGGATGGCGTTGTCTCTTTGTTCGTGACGGACGAAGCCCATGGTTAAGCTTCTCAAGGGCGGGCCGATTCGGTTGGGTGACAAGACGACCGGCGGCGGGGATGTCATCTCTGCCAGCGGAACAACGTGCAATCTCTTCGGCCGCCCCGTTGCCTTGCAGGGAGATCAAGCCACCTGCCCCACCCATGGCGGCATTCAGGCTTTTGTCGAGGCCTGCTATGGACGGCTATATGAAGGCAAGGGATGGGTGCTGCAAGGCCACAAGCTCAGCTGCGGCTGCTCCGCCATCAGCAGCATCGCGCATTGCTTCATGGTCGAGGATACGTTGCCGGCATCTGGATGGGCGCCGGGTGCAGCCGGGGCGGCTGCAATGACTGCCGCCGCACTGCAAGTCGAAGGCTATGTAAGGGCTCCAGTGGTGGTCACTACTTCGCAATACGACGAGCAGTTTCACGTCTTGTCTAAAAGCGGGAATCCACTCGCAAATGCGGCGTACAAAATCGTCTCGCAATCTGGAGCGGTGTTCACCGGCACAACAGATGCCCGAGGCAAGACCTCACGGGTGATTACCGCGGCAGCTGAGTCCCTACATATTTACCTGGTTCGCTAACATGACTGATACCTCTACGAGCGCGAGCGAAACCCATATTGGATCGTCCACGACTAACACTACGCCTAGATCGGTGACCTCAGTAACGGTGGGCTCGCTTCCGAAGGCGACTATGACATTCAGCGCACAAGGCGTTGATATGTTGAAGCGCGCGGAGTCGCTGCACCTAACCCCCTATGATGACCAGACCGGAGGTGATACAGATCATTATGTGCTTGGTGCGACAATCGGATACGGACATCTCATTTCCAGCGGGGAGTGGTCGACATACGCGAAAGGAATCACGCAAACTCAGGCTGACGCATTGTTCAACTCTGACCTTCAGCCCTTTGTTGACACCGTCAATCGCGGCTTGACCGCGGGGGTGACGCAAAACGAGTTTGACGCATTGGTGATACTTTGCTTCAACATCGGTCAGGGCGCCTTCCTCAGCTCATCTGCGTTTCAGCTCGTGAATAATCCCGAGGCAAGCACTTCCTACAACTCAGTAGACGATACTTGGCGTGCATTCAATAGGTCGCAGGGGCAAGAGAACGCTGGCTTAAGCAATCGCCGCAATGCTGAATTGCGCATCTACAACAATGGTGATTATTCTGGATGGTGAGATGCGAAATACTATTTTATTTATTATTACTCTCGTTCTAGCTGGCTGGTGCGGCTTGGCCGCTGCCGCGTACACTTCAGTGCTATCTACTCCAACGCGCGTTGCAGTAATCGTGGTTACATGTGCCGAAGGTGAGGTTAATTGCTCCAATGTTAAGTACACGGAGATAAATAAGGGGACAGGGCTCGCGGTCACATTAAATGGTTCTGATTGGGTCCGTATGTGCAAGGATGGTGTTACTCCCTGTAAGCATCTCGGGTTCATGTTTCCGCATGGAAATGTGACCTATCACATAAGCGACGGCGGCGAGGTTTCGGTAACGTCGATTAGCGGAAAGTCGATCGTTGACGAAGTTGGAAAATGGCTTGAGCGCTAACCGCTAACTCTGGGAGGTTATTTGATCGATACAGACGGAAAATGGCAGCAGCTGCCGCTGGATTCGGTTCACGCAGGGGCCGGGGTCTAAGGGCTGGGTAGTTAACCCGTCCGCATCACCAGCGCAGGCCGACGCGGGAGGTCGTTGGTGTCCTGCTGATCAGGCACAGGTCAGCCTTCAGACTCGACGAACAACTCCTGCGGACCTGCCATGCCCTGCCAAGCCCGTCTCGAAATCCCCAGCGTTCCAGTTCATGTCACCCAGCGAGGCGTCAATCGTTGCGCCGTCTTCCTCAACGATAACGACCGGCAAAGGGGACGGAGGAAGTTAAGCAGGGCACTTGGCTCAGCTTTCGTTGTGGCGTCAGTCGTTCAACTATTCCGCTCCCTTTGTCCGCCTTTGGCCAAATTGCTAGGTGCCGTGAGCGCCAAGATGGTTGTACAAGCCAATGAGAACGATCGCAACGATCAAGACAACAGCGCCGATCGTTTCTATCTCGTAGCCCGAGCGCAAGAAACGTTTCCGGCTGGTCTTGGTGAGCAGAAGTGGCGGGGCGGCGAGAAGGCCGATGGCAAGGCAGATCAAGCCGAACCAGGAATTGAACTCTATCCATTTCCATATTTCATGAATCATGTCTGTTGTGCTCGGTTTGAGGTAGTCCTCGAATCCGAGGCGTTGTCCAACATCGTTGATCGCCACTGGCGGCGAAATGGTGACCCCTGACCACGACAGCGGGCTCCTTATGCCCCCGGGTTCCTTCACCCCGGACTCCTTTCAATCGGAACATACTTTGAGATGGAGCTTAGAGGAGCTGAGTGTGGAAATTTCGTCTCAATCTATGAGAATCGACAAAAATATGTCGTAAACTTAGTTTGATGGCTAGATCAAGGCCGCTTTATGGACGAGACACGACCATGCTGCACTCCTACACAGTCAAAAACTCCCTCAGCTTCAAGGAGCGCACGGAGGTGTCCTTCAGGTTGACTCAGAAGGCCAGTTCGCGGGGTTGGGACGAGGAATCCACTACAGGCCACCGGCTGGCTACTGCGATGGCTGTGGTTGGCCCCAATGGTGCGGGTAAGACGTCGTTGATTAAGCCCTTGGCCTTCTTGAGCTGGTTCATCACGAATTCCTTCCTTCAAAGCCAGCCCGCAGCACCGATTCCGATCAAGCCGCACTTCTCGACCCCGAACGAACCAGTCGAATTCGAGATTGAGGCGGATGATGTGAGTGGAATTCTCTGGAGGTACGTCCTGAAGGCCACCCCGGAGCGCGTGCTTCATGAGGCCGTTTACAGGAAGCCCAACAAGAAGGGCGCGAAGTTTTCCTACGTCTTTGTTCGTGATTGGGACGAGGCTGAGCAGCAGTATTCGATCAAGCAGGATGGCTTCGGTCTGAATCCGGCGGAGGCAAAGAAGGTACGCCAGAACGCTTCCCTTATCTCGACGGCAGCTCAGTATGGTGTTGAGCTGGCGCAGCACTTAGTGGGTGCGAGGATTTCGACGAACTTGCTGCAAGTCGGCCGTCTGTATACGGATACAGTCTTTGCTGCTGCAACCATGTTCTTCCATGGCAATGAAGTGCTAAGGGAAAAGATGGAGGCATTGCTCCGCGCATGGGATCTTGGATTGTCCGGTGTGTCGATTCGCAAGATTGACTTTCCGCTCAATCCGGAAATCAAGCTTCCGGAGGGTGCAAGTCCACCCGCACAGTTCATTCCGTTTGGTGTTCATACGTTGAAGGACGGTTCCAGGCATGAGCTTCCGATGATGGAGGAATCCAGTGGCACGAAGACCGCCTTTGTGACGCTTTGGTATCTGCTGAACGTGCTTTCTACGGGTGGTATTGCTGTTATTGACGAACTTGAAAGTGATATGCACCCCCACATGATTGAACCTCTTCTGGAGCTCTTCGCAAGCTCGGCCACGAATCCCCTTAAAGCGCAGATCATTTTCACCAGCCACTCTGTGGAGGTAATGAACCTGCTAGGCAAATCGCAGGTATTCCTTGTCGAGAAAGCCGATTGCGAGAGCGAGTCTTGGCGGCTTGACTCGATGGAGGGTGTCCGTAGTCAAGACAACCTCTACGCGAAATACATGAGTGGAGCTTACGGCGCGGTTCCTCAGCTATGACGATAAAGAAGCGGGTCGTCAGAGAGACGCTTCTTATCGTCGCGGAGGGCGATGCTGAGGTGGCCTTTATCCGTCACCTTAAAAGCCTGTACCGGGACACCTTGGGTCGGGCAGTGCAGGAAGCGAATGCGCGGGGCAAAGGTGGGCGGCATGTTTTGGAGGTCGCTATTCGGCGTGCCAACAACCGTGATCACGATAAGGTGATCTTGCTGCTGGACACGGACACTGATTGGAGTGAGGCGGAGCGTGCAATAGCACGACGAAGTCGGATACCGTCGGCGCCGATCCCAGGCTTCAGACGACGACCTACGAAGGTGATCCCGCTGTCTGCTGGGCACCATTCAAAGATCCGGGTTTCACAGCGACGATCAACAAAGACGTCGGAGTACGCGAGGAAACGGTAAAGCTCAAACCTGGCGAGCGGGTCATGATCGTTGATGCGGATGGAAAGGAAGTCGGCAGGGGTGGAAACGAAGCTCGCAAAGATACTTCCGAGCATCAAAAAGACATCGCCAAACTGAAAAACCCAGACCGCCCTGCCTACGGCACATGAGTTTACGGCGCGCGTTCCCCACGGAACCCAGCTCATCACCTGAAACAGTTTATTGATGAACACCGTGCCAATAATCCAGGAAATCTTCGCTCTGCTCCCGGGGTTCCGACAATCAATGGCTTCGCACACTTCGCGACCAATGAGCAAGGCTACGCCGCCATGGCCGATCTACTCCAAAGCTATCCCGAAAAGAAACACGCTGACACGCTGACGAAAATCATCAATACGTATGCTCCCGCCAGCGATAACAACAATGATGCGGCGTATATCGCCGATGTTGCCAAACGGACAGGGTTTAACCCTGACCAAAAACTCAATCTCAATGATCCAGCCACGCTGACCAAATTGATTTCCGCCATGGTTCGACATGAAAACGGGACGCGCATCACGCCAGACGATGTGAGGGAAGAGGTGGCCAGCGGGCGAGGCCAGCCATCAGCGGTGAATAGCACTGACATGACGGCGCTCATCCAAATACTTGCGAGGCAGACGAACAGCGCGGCCAAAGTAACCATCTTCAATAAGGCCGGCGCCAATGTCGCCGTCTCCACCAACGCGGCGGCGAACTGAGGGGCCGCGGGAATGACCAAGAAGAAGCCGCGACTGTCATCGGATGCTGAGAAGTTCCAAGCGCCTGCCATCGTCGACCCAGAGGTTCAGAAGGCTGCGGCGGAACAAGCGAGGACCTATGCCCGCATCACGCTGAGTTCGCACAGCAGCGCCGCGTTGATCGCGGATGCGTATCGGACGATCGACGACGTCGACATACAGGAGCTGCAGAGCCAGCTTTACGATCAATGCGTCAAAGTGAAGGATGGCGACCTTACGCGTGCGGGGTCCATGCTGATCTCCCAGGCGCACAGCCTCGACGTGATTTTCACAAAGCTTGCCCTGGATGCATCAGTGAACATGCGGCCGGATATCGACGTCGCCGAACGCTACTTGAAGCTCGCCTTGAAGGCGCAAAGCCAGTGCCGAGCCACGCTGGAAACGCTAGCAGCGATCAAGAATCCGCCAATCTTCGCCAAGCAGGCCAACTTTGCGAACGGACATCAGCAAGTGAACAACCATGGCGGTGCTCAGGCCGCGCGCGTGGAAAAAATTGAGAGTCGACCTAACGAACTATTGGAACTTGAAGATGGGCAATGGCTGGACACCGGAGCGACGAGCAAGGCAGGCCGAGGCAATCAGGCAATGGCAGCCGTGGCGACGATCCACGGGCCCAAGGACCGAAGGCGGAAAGGCCAGGGCAAGCCGTAATGCTTGGAGGGGCGGGCACAAATCAATGTTACGCGACATGGCGAAGGCACTGCGTGGTCAGCGGGAGTGGCTGAGCGGTATGGGCGACTGAGTGAAGATCCGTAGGGCGCGGGGACGGACGGAAAAGCGCAATGCTGGTTTAGAGGTTATCTTTCGGCGCGCAAAACTTCGGGGCATCGCCGCTATCCAGGGCTACAACGCCCACTTCCTTCCCCTGCGAGGTAAAGAGGTTCAGTGGATCATAGCTTCCGCCTTGAACGAAGTATTTATGCTGGGCCACGATGATGTTGCCTTGGTGCTCGCCAGATCCAACGACGCAAGCGATGCTTCCATCGGTGACAAACCTCTCGACTCCGGTCTTTAGGTTGACTGCATGGACCGCGTTCGACACAGCCCAAGCTTCGGTCTCGAAGTACAGTGTCGACGAGTCTGGAGAAAGCCTAAGGTTCTTGAAGCCGAAGAGATTCTGTTCCGGTTTCTGTTCCACCTTCCCCGAAACAATGATCCGCTTGTTGGCGCAATGGTTCGTGCATTCGACGATTCGTTCGTTTGGACTATCGGCGTTCTCCACGAAATATGACGTGGATCCCCCTGGCGCCGAGATGACGCTGTTCGCGTCGACATTTTGGGCTGAAGATGGCCAGGGCAAAAAGGCGCAAGAGCAGGCCAGCACCGTAAGCAATCCATGCACTTTCATTTTATGACGCTCCTCGTGACGTTTCGGGCAGTTTACAAATGCGCTTTCCACACAGGTTTCCTGGGCCGAAAGGTATCTGCTGGGCATCCTGACTTTGCCGCTTCACCTTCCGGTGCGCAAGGATCGCTCACGTCCGTGCCGCAATCCGAACATTTGATTAGTGCCATGGTCTTCCCCTGTGGTCGCTAGTAGTTCCGGCAAATGCATGCACCAAGCATGCCGGTTGCAATATATCGCGACCCTTGGCCAGAGCGCCGCGATAGTTATGTCAGCCCCTAAAAAAATGGTTCTTCACGGATTCCCGGGGAAGGCGACTTTGATCTTCTTGAAGAAGTACTCACTGTCGCGGTAGCCGTAAGCCATCCGTTTGATGACCTTGATCTTGTTGTTAATGCCTTCGAGCTGGCCGG